>JACLAC010023324.1_pt1 | contig 19463 bp, 12 predicted proteins | sample 8027881 | NCBI WGS metagenome assembly JACLAC01 (sample SAMN15725517, study PRJNA655200) | protist metagenome | isolation source: fluorescence activated cell sorting (FACS) single amplified genomes of... | place: Spain: Blaines Bay Microbial Observatory, Mediterranean Sea | collected 2016-01-19 | reverse complement strand
CGTCCGTGACGGATCGGTGAAATTATCGCTAAAATCTCCAGATCCAGTCACGGACAAGCCATACCGCCAAGCACTAGGCCTACAGTCTTTTAGCAGTGAATTTGAAAAGCATTGGAAGCTCGATTTTCCAAAAGACCCCCCTTTCTATGCTACACAATACGCAGATAGCGACAACGACGGTATGCCAGATTGGTATGAGATGTACTGGTTTAATCACGTATTACTAGACTGGAGCATGGCGACCAATATTGATACTGACTCAGATTTTGATGGTGATGGTAAAACAAATTTACAGGAATACTTGGCACAGACCGATCCCACGAAAGTACCACACAAGTACGAAGTTGGCTTTGTTTGGGATGCGTCCCATCTGACAGGGAAAGGCACAATCAATCCAGACCCGGATAAACTTGGTCACAAAAATGTCTGGCATTACTTATATACTATCGATAAAAAAGAATATGCCGAGAAGTTCGGAAAAGGTTATAGACTTTTTGAACGTAGCTATGGCGAAAGAAAATATTTTGTCCGTACAGGAATCCCAGTTGACGACAACCCATGTCTCCGCACCACAAAGGATGACAATATTCTTGAATTCAAATGCTCGGCTATTATAAAACCTGTCACCTTAGGCTGGCAAAGCCCCGTCGACGGAACTGTCTCCCTGAAGGCTACAGTTATTGTAGAGGGAGAGAACGGAAGGTTCTCGAACGCCAAAGGAGAACTCAGTATCTTGGATGGCAAAGATTTACTGATGGAGGCAAGCTACGAACCTGATGAAGGGGGCAACATTCAACTTGATAATATAGCCGTAAATAAAGGTGACTTTGTCTATATCAGTGTTCAGGGTCAGCTTTTTATTGGCAATATAAAAATACAATTAGAACCAAAAAATTTTAAAAAAGGAGTAAGAAAATGAAATTTAAAGTACTAGCAACCGCCGTTATACTATCATCTTTATCTGGTTCAGCAATGAGCAACGAAAAGACCTACGAAACAGGCTTCTTGTGGGATGCCAGCCATTTGATAGGGAAAAAATCCACAAATCCAGATCCTGACAAGCTTGGTACTAAAAATGTTTGGCATTATCTGTATACTATTGCCAAAGCAGAACATGCCGAGAAGTTCGGAAAAGGATATAAACCTTTTGAATGCAGCTATGGCAAAAGAAAATATTTCCTCGACTCAAAACTTCCAATTGGGGAAGGCACTCCATGTCTACGAACAAGTAATTATGACAGTATCCTTGAATTCAAGTCTTCGCGTTTTATAAAACCTGTTACACTAGGGTGGCAAAGTCCGATTGATGGAACCATCACTTTGAAGGCTACCGTTGTTGTAGAAGGGGAGGATCGCTTTGCAAAAGGAAAGGGCATTCTTACTGTTTTACATGGTAATGAACAATTACATCAATCAGAATATGAGCCTGGTAAAGGTGAAAGTATTTTGCTTGAAAAGCTTACAGTTAAGAAGGGGGACTTTATCTATATCTCTGTTCTAGGAAACCTTTTTATTGGTGATATAGGAGTCGAGTTACTGGGTACAAATTCAACTACAATATAGAGTCGAATCACCTGATACTTAATAACATATCAATTGAACATCTGACAGAGATGCTACAGATGCGTGTGGGAGATACCGCCTGGCCCAACCTGCTCTCGCCCGGGACACGCAAACGTGCCCGGGGATTTGCTAGGGAAAGTGAGCTTTGGGATGAACTGACTGCGGCCCTTGATCCGCTTCCGGAGATCCCCGTCTACCGCTGGTCTCAGCGGCAGGATTTTAAGCGCACAGGCTCACGAGTTACGTGTGATGAGGGCTTGCTGGAACGTCTTCTCTTGACGGAGCAGGCTGCGTTGGGTCTGTGGCTAGAGCATCCGGCGGCAAACCTTGATTTCCTCAATGATCTTCTCTGGACCTGGTGTGAAACGACTACCTGGTGTAAGGCAGCAAGTTCTGAGGGCGACTACCAAGCCCGAGTGGAATTGGTCTCAAGCCAGATCGGCCGCCGTTTGTCCGATGTTCTGCGGTTGTTTAAGGCTGAGATCGATCCGGAAGTCTATCAACGAGTTCACTCTGAACTCGAAGGTCGAATTATCAAGTTGGCCTTTGTTGAAGGGCCTGATTTCTGGAATAACTTCTGGTGGACCAGCTCACATAACTGGAATCTGGTATGCAATGGAAATGTGATCCAAACAGCCCTCAATCTCTATGATGATTCAGCTGAACTCGCCCGTACGATTCACCCTCTCATTAATCGACTTACATACGCCATCGACGGCTTTGGCAACGATGGGAGTTGTTTTGAGGGCATTGGCTACTGGCATTACGGATTCGGGCAATTTCTGGAATTAGCCTATTGCCTGTCGCACCGAACGGATGGAAAATTGAATCTTCTGGACGATCCTAAGATTCAACGGATTTGTCGCTTCCCTCTGGCCATGCGGCTCGATGAGAGTGCATACGCCACCTTAAGCGACAGTGCTCACTTAACCCACCTGCGCTACGAAATTCCGACCATTATTAATTATTTTATGGATGTGCCTGAACTCCTGACCATGGTGGAGATGCGTAAGGATGGATCGCCGGCAGTCGTGCAGTCCGGAAATGATCAGAATACTTACTTCCCTGAACGCTGGCGGGTGCTTGCCCTGAATGGTAATCGGCCCCTGCCATCACAGAAGCTTCCTACTGAAGATGTTAACTTGCAGGACTATGGCTATCTGCGCGCTACCCGTAACGGGACGACCCTCGCTACCGTTGCCGGCCACAACGATATGCCCCACAACCATAACGACGTGGGATCATTTATTCTGCGATGCGATGGAATAACCTTTCTAACTGATCCGGGTGTACCGGTCTACGACGCAAAGACCTTCTCAGAGGAACGCTACAATAATATTTTCTGCCGTTCTCTTGGGCATTCTGTACCTTTAATCAATGGCAAGGAACAGTCTCAAGGCGCAGAGTTCAATGGAACCATAGAAAGTGTCAGCTGTGACAACAATGATTCTTGGACGGCAACGATGGAAATGGCTTCGGCCTATCCTGATGAGACTCTTACATCACTCAAACGGACCTTTGATTTGCTGAATAACGGTGATGTGGAGTTAAAAGATGCGTATTCTTTTGAGTCCACACCTCAAAAAATAGAAGAGAATTTTGTCACCTTTGAGCCTGTGCAGGTTTTATCTGATGGGCAGAAAGTCTGCATTGGAAGCAAAGAGAAATCCATATCTATGAGCACAATTTGTGCGGGAAACTTCTCAGTACAAAAACTCGAAAATGAATCGAAAGCCTGTGGCAGAGAGCCCTTATGGCGCATTTCATTTATACCAACCGAACTAAGCACTGAGTTCACCATCACTTTCGTAATGAACTTTTATAAAAAAAACTATATCAACAAGGAGAAATAGTATGCAGGAGAAAATGTATGTATAAAATATTAGTCATTGCCTTTATAGGACTGAGTCTTATGCAAGCAATTACAGCTAATGAAGTGACTAAAAAAGAAGTGCCTGAGAAGAAATGGGTTTTTGCTCACTACATGACCTGTTTCTTTGACACCGTCGAGGGCTATGAGTATGAGATTGCCCTGGCACAGCGCAACGGCATCGAAGGCTTCGCCATGAATTGTGGTGAATGGCTAAAGAAAGACAAAAAAACTGGTGAATGGGTTGAAGGGAGTTACATCAAGGCCACCGAGCGAATGTATCAAGCTGCGAAGAACCTCGATTCCGGCTTCAAGATTTTCATCTCCGCGGACATGACCGGGATCAGGGCTGATTCTCCCTCTGTTCCTGATATGGTAAAACGTTTTTATAATCACCCCAACCAATTAAGATACAACGGCGTTCCGGTCTTCTCAACCTATACGGGAAGGGCAAAAAATTTCGTTGAACCCTTATCGACCCTTGAGCAAGAGGGATATCCCACCTCCTTTGTGCCACACTTTGGTGCGTTTCATCGTTACTCGGCGCGCTATAGCTCCGAGCAAATCATGAAACTCTTTCTCAAAAATAAGCACCTTGACGGCTGGTTCAACTTTGCCGTCGACGACTCGATCAATGGAATCATTTCCAGCAATGCCAATGCCGCTAAAGCTGCTGTAATGATGGATAAAATTTATATGGCTGGAAACTCTCCCTCCTTCAACAGTCCAAATCTGCGCGACTTCCAATTGGGACGTGGTTACGGCGCTATCTGGGAAGGCATTATCCGCGACGGTGCTCCCTGGGTGGAACTGACTACCTGGAACGACTATCAAGAGGACTCGTATTTGGCGCCACGTATGTACCCTGAATATTCGAAGGACATCTTTGGTCATGACGAGAGCTATCTACAACTCACCGAATATTATTCAAAATGGTTTAAAAACGGCGTAGCCCCCGTTATTGAGCAGGACAAGCTTTACTATAGCTATCGCAACCGCAAAACGACTCAAGTTAAAGCCTTTGACTTTACTAAAGATAGACGCAACCCCAAATGGGCCGATATTACCCGAGACACCAAAAAGGTTGATCAGATACACGATGATGCTCAGAACAAGGTCTATGTAACCATGTTTTTGACAGATGATGCAGCACTGGAGATCACAATTGGTGATATGAAAAAGATTTTTTCTGTAAAGAAAGGTGTTTCAACCGTTGATGTACCGCTTATACCCGGCGTCCCCCAATTCAAATTGATCCGCAAAAACTCTGAGTTATTAAATATATCAGGACGCCGTTCCATTATCGAAAAAGAAGATAAACAGAATAGTTTTCAAACCCAGCATCACAAACAAAACCGTACCTGGATTGGTGGCGCGGCTCATGGTAAAGCTATTATTCTCAAGGCATCTAGCGCTAGCTTGCTACCTAATACAACCCTTGAAGATGGAGTTGCACAAACAACGGAAACCAATGGAAGCGGTTTGAACTTCCCACTTTCAGATATAAAAGCGGGCACCTACAACATTCGTGTACGTTACAAAAATAGTGGTGCCTACGATGCTCGATTAAGTATGGAAGCAACGGGCTCACCCATGCCGATCCGTCAAGGGGCAAATAACTCCTACCATATGTCGCTATTCTTGCCGCCTACGGGGAATGATTTCAAAACAGTAAGTCTTATTTGGTCGTTGTTTGATAAAACGGATCAACTTTCCGTCCTGTACCGACTAGAAAAAGAAGTGAAGTGGCGTTCTGCTGAACACACTCGTCTCCGTGGTGATAGAGGTGCAGTTAAAATCGATCAGATCGAATTGGTCTATATCCCTGAACTTAAAGAAGTACAAGCGGAGTCGAATTTTGTTCTTATTCCCGCCGGTAGTTTCACCATGGGGTCAAATGATGGCGAGGTAGATGAAACGCCAGCACACAATGTGAGCGTCTCTTCCTTCGCCATGTCAAAGTATGAATTGACCAATGCAGAGTATGAGAAGTTTGACCTCACACATCGCCAGTACCGTGACGGCCTCTCCTGGCGCGATGACGAACCGGTGATCTATACCGCCTGGCGCGATATCGCCAAATACTGCAATTGGCTTTCAGAAAAGCACGGGCTTGAAAAAGTCTATGATAAAAAGACCTATGCGATCGACATGAGTGCCAATGGCTTTCGCATGCCCACTGAGGCGGAATGGGAGTATGTGGCTACGGGTCGCGATGAAGATCGCGAGTACCCCTGGGGCAATGAAAAGCCCCAGCCAGGTGTGCATGGCAACTTTGCCGGCCGTAATACCCTCGATGTTATTACTGCTAACCTGCGAAGCAGTTTCGATCAGGGTGCAATGTTGGTTGGTACGTACCCCAAAGGTAGCAGTCGCGACGGCATTATGGATCTGGCGGGCAACGTCGGCGAGTGGTGTCTGGATACCTACCTGCCTTATCTAGCTCAAGCACAGACCAACCCCTTAGAGACGGGTAAGTCCCACTCCCACGTTATCCGCGGTGGAACCTGGACGTACTACAATCACTCCCAACGCAGCCGTGATCGTGAGTTTAACTCCCAGGGCTATCCCGGGTTCTCCTACGTCGGGGCCCGCCTGGTGGTTTCCGAAGAAGGTTACAAAAAAATCGGTTATAAATAATTAATATTACCAAGGAAATAAAGAAATGATACATCCAGGACTATGCTCATTAACCCTAGGTCAATTATCCCCTCTAGAAGTGATAAGCTTATGCCAAGAAACAGGACTTACCCACATCGAATGGTGGGGACGTGACCAGGGACACGTCCCAACAGGCTATATTGAAACCGCTCAACTTGTTGGGGAAGCGACCCGTGATGCAGGGATAACGGTCTCTACCTACGGTTCGTATTATCGTGTTGGTGAGAGCGAGGCCGAGGAAATCTCCTTTGATGCCGTGCTCAATACGGCTGTTACCCTTGGGTCTCCAGCGATTCGAGTTTGGGCCGGTACCAAGGGATCTGATGTCGTCACTCCGGATCAACGCCAGGCAGTTATTGATGATGCACTGCGAATTGCCGATCAAGCTTCGGAATTCAATGTAAGGGTAATCTTTGAGTACCATCAGGACACGCTAACCGACAGCAATGACTCGACTATTCAATTGGCTGATTCTCTCAAACATCCGTTCATTGACTTTAGTTGGCAAGCTCTCACAGATATCCCCATCCAAGAAAGAGTAAAAGGTCTGCAAAGTATATTGCCACGCTTGGGAACTGTGCATGTTTTCAACTGGACACGGGATAAAGAAGCCAATTTCTTACGTCACCCATTAAGTGATGCCTTGGACGAATGGAAAAATTACTTTTGCATGATTAAGCAAACAAAGACCGATCATGTTGCCTTATTGGAATTCGTACCCAATGACTCTATCGAGCAATTCAAAATTGAGGCTCATACCTTAAAAAAACTAATGAAAAGTGATAACGAAAAATAGGAATCTAAACTGATGATTCAACCAACAAACATTCAATCACTTTCTCTCCAGCAGGATACCCTTCTCCTAGGGTTGGATCACGGCATCATCCGCATTCAATCGTGGGCAAATGATATAGTGCACATAGGCTATTTTCCTGATGAAGCTGAATCTTTAGCTCATTGGGGCTTAGAAGAGCGGCCAAAAAATGTTCCAGCGTTTGATGTCACTGAAACAGATACAGCTTGGATTGCAAAGCTCCCTCAATCGACTCTGATTATATCTAAGGATGCATTCAGGATCTCTTTTAACGATCGCAATGGAAAAGTACTGACTACGTTGACGGATATACACATGACTCAAGTTAATATATCCGGTGAGGAAACCTACCATATCGACACCATGTTTGATGCCTCTGAAGGTGCGGGTTATTACGGTTTGGGGCAACATCAAAACAACTGGATGGATCACGATGGTAAAGAGGTGCAGCTCTGGCATGACTACAAGGCCCACGGCGGAGAAATTACGGGCATTCCGTTTTTGGTGAGCGGAGATGGCTACGGAGTGTTGTGGGATAATCCCAGCCGTTCACGGGTTGTTCCTAGAGAAGGCCAGGTTCATTGGTGGTCCGAGGTTGGCGATGCGGCAAGTTTCTTTATTATCGGTGGTGAAAAGGTTGATGATATATATACGGGATTACGTTTGATTCAGGGGGAGACGCCAATTCCACCCCTATCAGCCCTCGGGTATATCCAATGTAAACAACGCTACAAAACCCGTGATGAGCTTATGCAGGTAGCAAAGACGTACCGTGAGAAGGATTACCCCTGTGATATGCTTATTGTCGACTGGTTCCACTGGAAACATCTGGGAGATATGGATGTGGACGAAACGTATTGGCCTGATTCAAAGAGCATGAACGAAGAACTCACTGACATGGGTTACCGGGTAATGATATCCTGTTGGCCTCGCTTCGTGAAGGAGTCGCAGAATTATACCAAATTGGATCAGAATGGATGGTTCATGAAGGATGCCGCTGGTGAGACCTTGAATGGTAATATGGAAGATCAGCGTGGGGCTTTGATCGATACCACCAACCCCGAGGCAGGGCAGTGGTACTGGAAAAAAATCCGGGACAACTATGCCGCTAAGGGCTTTACCAGCTGGTGGCAGGATGAAAATGAGCCGGATATTAGCCCTCATACTCACTATCTTCATGCGGGTACCGGTGCACGGGTGCACAATCTGTATCCTTTGACGCACACCAAGGTTGTCTATGAGGGTCATCGCCGCGACCGTGAAGATCGGTGTCTGATTTTGTCTCGCTCAGCCTACTTTGGTGCCCAGAAAAACGGAACCACTTTTTGGTCTAGTGATATTCATCCCACCTGGGATGTGTTCAAACGTCAGATTCCCTGTGGTCTCAACTTCTGTGCCACGGGCTTTGCCTGGTGGTCCTGTGATATTGGGGGGTGGCAGCCAAGCCCCGAGGCCGACAGGGCCGTTCAACATGCTAGCGCATCACGTGATGATGAAAACTATCAGAGCCTGTTGATGGATACGCAAGAGGCTGATTCAGCCCTCACCGTTTCAAATTATACTGAACTTTACGTTCGATGGTTTCAGTATGGCGCCTTCTGCCCGACCTTCCGTGCTCATGGAACACGCGATGCCAATGAGATCTGGAGCTTTGGTCCCGAAGCTGAATTGATTATGGAAAAGTACTTGAAGCTTCGTTACCGCCTCATGGCCTATATCTACTCTTTGGCCTGGCAAACCCACAAAACGGGGGCGCCATTCATGCGGGCCTTGTTCATGGATTTTGGTCATGACCCTAAGGTGCGTGATATCAAAACTCAGTACATGTTTGGTTATGCTATCATGGTTGCACCAGTTTGCGAAGAAGGAGCCTCCTCTAGGGAGGTCTACCTTCCCGATGGTTGTGGATGGTACGACTACTGGACCGACAAACACTACGAAGGCGGTCAATCCGTGACGGTAGATGCCCCATTGGATGTTTTACCGCTCTTTGTCCGCGAAGGCAGTATCATCCCTCATGGGGAAGTTGTCGCCCATACGGGCATTCCTCAAAGGAACCTTGAACTCTGGGTTTATGAAGGCAAAAATGCCGAATTCGGACTATACGGTGATGATGGCCTCAGTTATGACTACGAACGGGGTAAGTGCCATTTAACGACGCTTTGCTGGAATGAGGCTGATCAATCTCTAACTATCGTAGGCGATACTCAAGGATTATTCACGGCCGAGCCAGCGTCTTACCTGAAGCGTATTTCCAAGGGACAGTCATGACATGAATGGCGATGAGTTAACACCAGCTGAAGAACGAGTTGAAAAGCTGATTGGGCAAATGACACTTGAGGAGAAGGCTAACCTCTGTATTGGCTGTGATATGTTCTCCATTCGACCTGTCGAGCGACTTGGCTTGCCGAAGATCCATAGCGGCAACGGGCCGCAAGGCGCTCGCAGGGGAGCAAACCTAGATCATAGTTCAATGCATCTGCCCAACGACTTAACCCGCTCAAGCATAATGCCGGCGGCTGTTGCCATGGGTGCAACCTGGAATCCGGAATTGATCAAACAGGCGGGATCTGCCATTGGCCGCGATTGTCTAAATCTGGGCATAAGGGTGCTGCTGGGACCTACGGTTTGCATTATTCGCAATCCTTTCGGCGGTCGTAATTTTGAAACATTCAGCGAGGATCCACACCTCAGTGCCGCCATGGTCGTTCCCTATATCTGTGGCGTTCAAGAACAGGGTGTGGTTGCAACGGTGAAGCACTTTGCTGCGAACAACCAGGAATTTGAACGCATTAACATCCATCAGCATGTGGAAGAACGGGCCCTGAGGGAGATCTATCTGCCCGGCTTCGAGGCGGCCGTCAAGGAAGCCAAGGTTTGGTCGATCATGACTGCTTATCACGCCCTGAATGGCCAACCGTGCTCCGAGAATGAGTTTCTCTTGAAACGCGTACTCAAAGGTGAATGGGAGTTTCCGGGTTTTGTCATGACCGATTGGTGGGCCACCAATCATGCTGATCCCGTGACCATGGTCAAATCTGGTCTTGATCTTGAGATGCCAAATGGCATCAAATGGAAAGACAAGGAAAATGGCGAAGACGCGCTGCTGGTTCAACTGGTCAAAGCGGGGAAGATTGAAGACTCGGAGCTGGATGATAAGGTGCGTCGGATTACCAGAGCTCTAATCTCGGTTGGAGCCTATGATTCTTCTGAGCCGCCGCCATACGACCAACAGGCACAGCGCAAAGCCTGCCTGGCAACCGCTCGCGAGGCGATCACGCTCCTTAAAAATGAAGGGAACCTACTGCCTCTTTCTTGTGAAGCCACCAAAAAAATCGCTGTGATTGGTCCTTTGGCGGATATGATTGGTGCCGGGGGCGGAAGTTCAACAGTCTGTAGCGACACCTACACGACTCCTCTTACGGGGATTAGAGAGCTGGTTGGTGAAAAGGTGGAGGTAACCTATGCACAGGGAAGCCTTCGTCATGATGTGATTAATCAATCTCTCGATCCGAAATGGTTGCGTCTTCCCGGCAGTAATGAGCAGGGGGCGAAGGTTAGCTACTTCGATTGCCACGATATGAGTTCTGTACCGGTGGAGTGCCGTGTCGAGCAGCAATTTGGCCTTGGAATGTCACATACGCTCAAGCTTCCACAGTTCGGAGCTAATTATGGGTCCGTTCGTTACGAATCAATCCTTATTGCACCGTCTACGGGTCGGTTCAAATTGGTGGCGCACTGTGTTGGAGGCGAGCTTGAATTCAGCTTCGGAGACAAAGGACGTCTTTCCATCACCTCTCTTGAAAATAGCGACGATACGATTAAGGGAGTGGGACAGGTCGGGGATGATCTTAAGGGTGCTCGCAAGGTCACAAAAGAGATCTCGATAACATTGGAAGCGGGTCAGGAGCTCCCAATTATACTTGAATATCGTTATCACGGAGGAAAGCTCCATGCCAGTGTCTCCCTGCAACCGGATGCTGACGCTGACGCGCTGCTTGCCGAGGCCGCCGAAACAGCGGCGGCTGCCGATGCCGTTGTTCTTTGTGTGGGGCTATTTCATCGGATGGAATCTGAGGGGCATGACCTCAAGACCCTAACCTTGCCCGAAGGGCAACTCGCCCTCATTGAGAAGGTCACATCCGTTAATCCCAAAACGATTGTAACTTTGTTTACCGGGACTGCCCTCATGATCGAAGATGTCGTGGCTTCTGCCCCGGCAGTGCTCTTGCCGTTCTATCCCGGTCAAGAAGGTGGACAGGCGATTGCCGAAATACTCTTCGGAGAAGTCAATCCCTCCGGCAGGCTACAGTTCTCCATATTCAAACGGTGGGAAGACTGCCCCGCTTCCGCCAACTATCGTACCACTGGCGAAAACCTCTTGGATGTCACTTATACCGAAGGTATTTTTGTTGGCTACCGACACCTGGAGAAGCATAATATATCTCCACTGTTCCCCTTTGGGCACGGCTTGTCGTATACCACATTCTCCTATACCAATATGACCGTGGCCAAAGCCGACCAAAATACCTTCATTGTGGATGTTGAGGTCAAAAACACAGGAGATTGCTCTGGAAGTGAAGTCGTTCAGCTTTATATAGAGGATGTCGAGGCGTCTGCAGAGCGCCCGCTAAAAGAATTGAAGGGTTTCAAAAAAATCGAACTGTCCGCCGGAGAAGTTAGGAAGGTGAGCTTTCGCTTGAATCCGCGCGACTTCTCTTTTTGGGATCCCACTTCAGAAAGCTGGACCGTTGAACCGGGCCTCTTCAAAATCCACCTTGGTTCATCCTCGGCGGATATTCGTCTAACGGCAGATCTGTGCTTATAATTTACTGAGGAGATTTATGATGAGCGCAAAACCAAACATACTGTTAATAACCACTGATCAGCAAAGGTTTGATACAATTGCGGCATTGGGGAATAATGAGATCTACACTCCCCACTTGGATTGGTTGATCGAGGGCGGTGTTACATTCACCCGTGCTTATAGCGACTGCCCGATCTGTATGCCTGCAAGAGCAACTATAATGACAGGTAAACATAGCTATACGCTGGGAATTACTGGAAATGGAACACAGTACCCGCTAAATGATCACCTAACACTGCCTCAGATATTGACCGAAGCAGGATATCAGACCCGCGCCCAGGGAAAAATGCATTTTGATCCAATGCGCTGCAATTATGGTTTCGAGCATATGGAACTGACCACGGATTACTACCGAGAGTGTAAGGATAAGGGGCAAGGTAAATTGCCCAGACAGCATGGCGTAGGAGAAAATGAGACCGTACCTGTTATTTCAACGGTCGACGAACAGAACAGTCTGACTCACTGGACGGTTAAACGGTCGGTGGACTTTCTTGAGACTCGTGATGAAACGCGACCATTTTTTATGTGGACAAGTTTTGCAAAGCCGCACCCGCCGTTCGACCCCTGTATCAATTACTGGAATCTATATGCCAATCAGGAGGTCTCATCGCCTGTTTACGGCGACTGGTCGCAAGATCTGCGTGCAATGCCGCAGGGCTTTCTGGCTTCTACCTATACGCTTAACTCTACGCATCGCATGAGCAATGACCAGCTAAAAAACATGAAACGTGCATACTACGCCTGCATTACTCAGATCGATTATCAGTTGGGTATGCTTTTCTCTCGAATGAGAGAGATGGGAATCCTTGAAAAAACCTGGATCATCTTTACGAGTGACCATGGTGAGATGCTGGGGGATCATAGGATGGGGGCAAAGTCGGTATTTCTGGAAGGATCCGCTCATATCCCATTGATTCTTCGTCCGCCTTTAACAGATATCGATGGCGTTTATAAACCTGAACCGTCTCGGTCTCGAGGAATTCGCATATCACATTTGGCGCAACTGACGGATATTATGCCGACAATCCTTGCAGCCGCGGGGGTTGAAATTCCGGAAGATATTGATGGTCTCGACTTGATGACATTCACTACTGAACAGGGTGCTGATGAGCGCATTTTTTTTGGAGAATGTGGTGACCACCAATTTGCTGTCATGGATAAAAACTTCAAATATACTGTGACGGCGTTCGGCAAAGAGGAGCTCCTTTTCGATTTGGTAAAGGACCCGATGGAACAGAATAACTTGGCTGGCAAGCAAGAGTTTTGTGAGATCCAGCAAAATCTTAAAACTCTATTAATGACCCATATTGAAAAACATAATCCGAGAATGTTCGAACATGGCGAACTCAAGAATAAAGGCACTATAAAATCAGCAGCGGATGTGGCTCGATGGCCCGGTCTTCACTCACTACACGATGAGTCAGATTTGTTACATTAGACTGGTGTCTATCTTCTCGCAGAAAACACATCTCTAATTGTTCAAAATTAGGCTTATATCAAAGTATGTGCGATTACAAAGATTAGTAGTCTTTTTAGTCTTAATGTCATAAATGATTCATCTTCACCCTAGTGAATTATGACTGAAAGAGTGTGTTCGTTATGTTATGATCTTAAGATTTTTATCATTTTCAGTTTGGTACCCCAATATGATCGACTTGACACCTAGGTAGGGCGGCGATCGAGTCACCTATGTGAATATTTTTTGGTTATACCATGATAAATCAAGACAGTACAATGAGTCATCTGACAGCACCCATAAAGGAATGCTTTTCCTTTATCCCCTTTGCAAGAAAGTGTGAGATTCTTACTGATCAGATGTGGATCGAAATGGGAATCAGAAGAGTTCTCGGTAATTATACTAGTGGCAGATCTTTTTTGCCAGCTCAGGTAGCGGCCGGAGACTTGCCTGTTTGGATAAGCCTTTATTTTGAAGGACTAAAAAGTCAACGACGTCTTGATCATATCAGATGGATGAATAACCATCTGATCTCAGATGATGAAGCGTGGAAAAACTGTCAAGATCCTTTCTCTGACTGCCCTGAACTCAATGACTATAATATAAACATTGGAGACGGGCATCATCACAAGGCTCCTGTGCACGAGAATAAGATTGATGAAAAAACTTATTCCACTCAACATTTTTACGCTCAAAATGCAAGAAGTGGAATGATATGGCCAATGACTTTAGCTGAGTATGGAGACACACGAAAAAAAGAACATGATGTGCATGCGCTCAAAAGACAAGATGACAAAACATTACGTGCCAATGCAAAGAAAGGGCAGAAGTCTTTGTGGATATGGGACAGTGCCTGTATGTGCTTTCCTCAATGGCACCTGTGGAAGATGAAAGCTATCTACTTCCTTACCGTAGAAAAAGATCTTAATGAATTCAAAGTCATCCAGAAACAAGATGTCGATTATAGTGATCAAATCAACGCAGGGCTTATCAGCGATGAGAAAGTTGAATCGGCAACCAAAGGTATCATCTTGAGACGAGTGAAATATCGTTGTCCAGATACTGGTAAGACGTATCGTTTTGTTACCAATTTAAATCAAAAAAATCGTCCTGGTGTAATTGCTTTACTTTATAAATGTCGTTGGGATATTGAGAAGTCATACAACACATTCAAGCATAAATTTAGAAAGAAAAAAGCATGGACGGTTTCTTCCGAAGCAAAAATGACACAGGCCCTTTTTATAAGTCTGACTTATAACTTGTCGCTGATTCTAAATAGGAAAATCGATAAAGAATCGTCATCTCCCGAGCTTTCTCCTAACCACACTTCAAAAAATAAGAAAGAAAGCGAGTGATACTTATATTTGATAAAGGCGAAAGGTTGAGGAGGGCTGTCTCAAGCCTGCTTCGTAGAGCAATAAGATTGGTAGAAATGCCCAAAAAGTATATTGTGTGGCTCAACGAGGTCATGCGAAATCATAGCCCATGGAACGAAGCTATGAAGCGTTTGGATATAATCTGTCGCATTAATCAATAACTAAATTTGGACACCAGTCTTACATTAATAAAAGTATTGCAATCACCTAAGGAGGAATGGAATGAAAATAACCAACTTGATTGAACGAAACAAGAGAGATGTTAAAGAGTTAACCTGATTATGAAGGACGAGCATATGAAAAATAAAATGATATCCAACAACGATATCTCCTTAACCATTACAGAAGACGGTCGCTTCAATTTTACCCAGGGCAGTACATGCTGGGAGAATTCAGCTTTGGCCGTGGTCAATTACTACGACCGGCAGCACCCGCGCCCGGAGGCGGTCATGCTTCCTAGTAGCACAAGTGTGCAATTTGGCACCCCAGGAACACTCTCGATGTCTGCTAAGGGTTTTTTTGAATTGGAGAAGGTGGATGAAACGGCGATTAAGGTTCAGGCCGACTTTCATCAGATCGATTTAAGCTTTCCTTTTACGATGACACTCGATGAAGAAGGTAATGGTTTTCGTATTCTGTTTGAATCCGATGACATAGTTGAGAATCGTTCGTCTCTATATCGTATACTCTCTGTGGAGTTTTTACCGTGCTTCGGTGCGGCCACTACAGGTGATGAGGGATATCTGGTTCTTCCTAACTGGTGCGGCTCGAAGATGAACTTTAACCACACTGTTTCTCGCGAGCTTCGGCAGACCATCTACTCCAGTAATGATCAATGGGAGTTCAACTGCAATATGCCAGTCTTTGGTATCAATCGATCATTTGGTACCCTGAGCTGTGTAGTCGCAGCGGGGGAGAATGATGCCAAGATAGTCTGTAGGCAACACTGGGAAGAGAATGCCCTTAATTCGGCTCATCCCGAGTTTGTACTGCGCTGGGAGCAACAGGATGAGTTGATTTCCGGTCCCCGCGAACTGCGCTACAGTTTTGCCCCGGCGGAGTATGAGCATGGAGAGGGTTATGTTCATGTGGGTCATCAGTATCGAAAGTGGCTAGAAGCAGAACGAAATCTCCTGTCTTGGGATGAGAAGGCTGCTACGCGACCTGAAGTAGTTGATTACCGTGACCGGTTCTTTCTCAAGATATTTATGGGCTACAAAGAGCCCACTGCTGAGGGGACGGGTCAGTATCACTCCACCTGTACCTTTGAAGAAACACAAGAAATCCTTGAAGATCTACAGTCCCGAGGAATAAAAAATATCTGTGCTATTCTTGTCGGTTGGGGAATCGATGGTCACGACGGTAAGACCCCGACCCGTTTTCCCGTGGACGAGCGCCTTGGTGGAGAAGAGGGCTTGCGGGCCCTCACCGCCTGGTGTAAGGAACAGGAAATTATGTTGGGTGTTCACGACTCCTATGGCGGTAGTTATACCTGTAGCGAGGAACACAATACAGATGATTTAATCCACCACCGCAGTGGCGAATACTGGGAGTCGGTTATCTGGAGCGGTGGCCAATGCCATCGAATATGCCCGGAGGTGTATCTGGAGAAACATGTGAAGCGAGATATCCCCATGATATCAAATCTCGGTATTCACGGACACCACCACATCGATGCGGTGGGCGCCTTTATGCCTTGTTATAGCAAGGACCATCCTCTTACCCTGCGCAGTGCAAATATCGCCTGCAATCGTGAAATGTTTAAGGTCGCAACTGGGACTATCGGGTCTGTTTCTACAGAGATGCCTTTTGGAAGTTACTTTGACGTGGTGGACGGTTTCTTTCACAGCTACACCCACCTCTATCCTTGGTTTAGGGGATGCAAGGCCGCTCAATTTTCAGATGGTTTGATTCCCTTATTGGCCCTAGGCACCCATGGCAGTATCAAGAGCATGCATAGCGTAAGTGGAAAAATAGAGTTAGCCCATATGGCAGCCTATGGTTTAACCCCTCAGGCCGAGGTCTGTGTGCGTCCCAGTCCACTCTTTGGCATACCTTCCTATGAAGAAGCGAAAGAGCGGATCGCATTATCTTACGAACAATTCTATGGCGAAAATGGCTTGTCCACCCTCACCGAAAGTAGAGAAATTGAGGCCATTTATGAACCAGCCCCAGAAGTCAGGCGTATTTGCTACGAGGGCAATATTGAAATAACAGCCAATGAGGGGGATACAGAATATCGTGGAATTCTCCCAGGTACGTTTCAGATGAAAAGTGGTGAGGATTTTTTTTATGTTGATTTCTCAAAAAAGGGCTAAACTGGGATGCACTTTCTTGGCATAAATGGAGCAATGTCTTGATATCAATGAGGTTCAATAAAAAATGTTTGCTGCTTTTTATTGTTTACACCCTGATTATTTTCTCCAGTCATAGTATTGGAGCGGTTCAATCCACCACTGGAAAAATACATTTTGATGTAAACAACGATGGCGTATCTGAGGCGAGTCTAATTTCGGGAAGTCTTGCAGTAGGAAGCAATTTCACTCCTTCAGCTAATTTACATGTTCAAGGCAATGCTCTGGTTAGTGATCAGCTAAGTGTTGGAGGAACAAGCGGAAGTTCGAACTTGAACATTCAAGGTACAATGGGATTTAGTTTTGAAACAATCAGTGATAATACGACATTGAGCCGAAACAGCCTATTTTTTGTCAATACAAGTGCTGGCAATATAACCGTGACCCTTCCCTATGCCGGCAATGTTTTGGGGAGAATTTATATGATTAAGCATATCAGAGACTCTAATAAAGTAACGATCAGTCCCACTTCAGGCTTTATTGATGGTTATGACAATTTAGAAATGACCTCTTCGAACACGCCACACTCATTCGTGCATCTAATAAGTTCCAGCAGCACTCGTTGGCATATCCTAGAAGAAAGTGGAACTTCATGTGCCCTCTACTCCCTTTCGGGGAATACACCAGTACTGGACCTTGCCTTTGCTGCAAATGGCTCGCTGGTAGATCTCATCAGTGGCAAAAACCTCATAACCTTTAGCAGAAACACCATAGCCACCTATTTGGACAGTAGTGGTCAGGTTCAGACGGCTAATGCTAATGAGGCACGCTTCACCCATGACCCTGAAACGGGTCAGGGACTTGGGCTCATGATTGAAGAGCAGCGCACGAATCTCTTACTCAACTCTGCCTCCCTGACCAACCAAGACGTCACGGTTACAGCTGCTGAGCACTGGCTGCACTTCACTGGCACCGGCAACATCAGCCTGAGTGGCACGCATACAGACACCTTAAACGGTACTGGCAGTGGCGAAACGAACAGAGTCTATCAACAGTTTACCCCCAGTGCAGGTACACTGACCTTAACCGTTTCTGGAACGGTTGAGAATGTTCAACTAGAAGAAGGCAAGTGCCCAACCTCATACATTCCAACCACTGGAGCTCAGGTCACCCGCGACGCAGATGTTGCGACGATCACTGGAACAAACTTTAGCAGTTGGTTCTCTCATGCACATGGCACCACTTATGCAGAATTCAGATCTATTTATAGCACTGTCACACCCGACCAAAGTAAACAAATTTTCTATATTAAAAACAGTGGATGGGATGACTTAAAAAACATTTATATTAAAATAGACAGTAGCGTTCGCGCCACTGGAAAGAGTGGTACTTCTAATGATGATGAGTTAACCCTGGGAAGTATTGGAACTTATTCCAATAAAGCTATCTCTGCTTATGGAAGCGATGTTGCCGGTTCAGTAAATGGTGGAACCGTTGTTCTTGGGAGCAAGGGCGGAACTCGTGGCGAAGCTTCGGATATCATGTATTTAGGTGGCCGAAATTCTGACACGCAATATTTAAATGGAACCATTTCCAGACTTGTTTTTTGGAGTGAACGTCTAGATAACAATGAACTCGTGAATCTCACGGAGTGAGACACTTTTACTCCGGCATTGACAACCATTGGTTCATGATCTGCCAAAGAGAAGGCTTTCTTGGTTTTCTAGAGCGATATTCGCCCTTGATGATGTTTTATAATATTTGATAACCACAATTTGAGAGTGACGATATTTTCATGATGCAAAAAGCAAACCTTCAGCCCTCGTAGGGTCTAGATTTTTGAAGAAATATTCGAAATGATACGGTCCCGCATTATCGGACAGTGGTTTAGGAAATTTTAACCTTATAATCACAGCAGTTCGCGGAGGTAAAAAGTGTCTCATCAGCGCAAGAGAATCGATAAAGAAATCAAGGCCAAGGTAGCACTTGAGACAATTCGGAATCAAAAAACCTTATCTCAGATAACAAGCCAATTCGAGGTCCAATCATGCCAAATTACCACCTGGAAGAAGAAGTTGGTGTCAACGGCACAAGATGTCTTTGAGGACAAAAGGTCCAAGGAATTTAGGGAAAAGGATGCCGAGAAAAGAGAGCAGGAGTACCAACTCCAAATAGGAAAAATGCAAATGGAGATAGAGTGGCTAAAAAAAAAGTGCAAGCAACTCGGAGTGTAGACGAGAGACGTGGTATGGTCGAGGTAGGCTCTAAGGAAGTATCTCGTCAGAGGCAATGCGAGCTCCTTGGGATCAGCAGATCGACTTCTTACTACCAGAAAGCCCCTGCCTCAACAGAGGATGAAGAGCTGATGAAACTCATTGACATCATCTACTTGAAATCCCCCTACTATGGTGCCCGGAAGATCTCCAAGATTCTCGGTTATTTGATCCCGAAATTCGGGCGGACAGGTCGGTCAAACTTCGCGGATTACGCAATATGCCCACCCTGACTTCAGAAGTATATAAGTGATGTCTGTGCACGAAACCTGGTTGGGTTGATCAATCC
>JACLAC010003060.1_pt1 | contig 19463 bp, 15 predicted proteins | sample 8027881 | NCBI WGS metagenome assembly JACLAC01 (sample SAMN15725517, study PRJNA655200) | protist metagenome | isolation source: fluorescence activated cell sorting (FACS) single amplified genomes of... | place: Spain: Blaines Bay Microbial Observatory, Mediterranean Sea | collected 2016-01-19 | reverse complement strand
GCGCTCTGGCCCCGGTCATCGCCTCCAAGCACCAAGACCCTGCCGTTTTGGTGCTCGATGAAGCCGGGCAGTTTGTGGTTCCTTTATTGTCTGGCCATGAAGGCGGCGCTAATGATTTGGCCCATAAACTGTCGGGGTTATTAGATGCTCGGTGTGTGCTAACGACGGCCAAAGCTTATGTGGAACCTGTTTATACGATAGGCATTGGCTGCGAACGCCACTGCCCCTTGCCCGTTATCGAAGACTTACTCGCTAAGGCTTTGGATGAAAAAGCCTTAAGCTGGAACGATATCGCCTCCATTCATAGCATCGACATTAAAGCGGACGAAACCGCTTTACTGGCCTTAGCCGAAAAACAGCAAAAGCCTTTTATCACTTACGACAAACACATCTTATCGCATGTAGAGCACTTGCTTAGTCAAAAAAGTGACTATGTGTATAATACGGTCGGGGTTTATGGGGTGGCCGAATCGGCGGCCTTGGTGAGCGCCCAACAACTCACGGGTAACAGTGCCGAATTGGCTCTACCCAAAATCAAGAACGCCAAAGCCACTTGCGCCATTGCAAGAAGCTTTTGTTTCGAATAACCTTTGTTTTGAGAAAAAATGAGTACATTATACTTAGTAGGCAGCGGCCCTGGTGCATTAGATTTATTAACGCCTCGTGCAAAAACGGCTATTGAGCGCAGTACGGATTTAGTCGCCTATGGTTTATACCTGGAATTATTGGGGGATATCTGCCAGGGTAAAACCCATCATGATTTACCCTTAGGGCAAGAAATCGACCGTGCTCGTTTAGCGCTGGATTTAGCGGCAGAAGGGAGAACCACCGCTTTAATTTCCAGTGGGGATATTGGCATTTATGCTATGGCCACTTTAGTGTTCGAGTTACTCGACCAACAAGTGCAAGGGAAAGAAAGCTGCACCCCGTGGTTGGATGTGAGCATTGAGGTGATCCCTGGGGTATCGGCCATGCAAGCCGGTGCGGCTAGTGTAGGAGCGATGCTTGGGCACGATTTTTGTACCATTTCTTTATCCGATTTATTAACCCCTTGGCAGACCATCGAAAAGCGTTTGCATGCGGCTGGGCAAGGGGATTTTGTGGTGTCTTTTTACAACCCTAAATCGAAAAAACGTGATTGGCAGATCACTCATGCGCGCGATGTTTTATTGCACTATCGCACGGCACATACGCCGGTGTTAATTGGTCGGCAGTTAAGCCGCGAAGACCAAAGCCTTCTTGTGACCACTTTAGGGGCTTTAAATGCAGAGGATGTCGATATGTTTACCATGGTATCTGTGGGTAATAGTGAAACCAAAGCCATAAGTTATGGTGATCAGCAATGGGTGTACACCCCCCGTGGCTATTCTAAGAAGCTGTAAGAAAAGCCCAAAAAAGAGAAGAGAGTATGACGGTTTATTTTATTGGCGCAGGGCCAGGCGACCCAGAGTTAATTACGATTAAAGCGCAAAAAGCGATTAATGCATGTCCGGTGATTTTGTATGCAGGCTCGCTGGTGCCTCGTGCGATTTTGGCGGATGTGGAAGACAGCGCAGATAAAATCGTGGATACGGCGTCTTTGTCTTTGGATGAGATTGTCGGGGAGATTGCGCTCGCGCACGAGGCCGGGAAAGATGTCGCTCGGGTGCATTCTGGTGACCCTTCGGTGTATGGGGCCGTTGGTGAGCAGATTCGTCGTTTGGATACCCTGGGTATTCCTTTCGAGATTATTCCCGGTGTCACGGCTACCTCGGCCTCTGCGGCCTGGTTAGGGAAGGAGTTAACTCTTTCTGGGGTCTCTCAAACGATCATTATGACCCGCTACGAGGGCAAGACCCCTTTTCCTGAGCGCGAGCGCTTGCCTGCTTTAGCCGCCAGTGGCGCTACCTTGGCTATCCATTTAGGGGTGACTCGTATTCATAAGATTGTGGAGGAGCTTATTCCCTTTTATGGCGAGGCTTGTCCGGTGGCGGTGTGTTATCGCACTAGTTGGCCAGATCAAGACAAAGTCGTAGGGACTTTGGGCGATATTGTAGCCAAGGTTCGGGAGAAGAAGTTTACTCGGACGTCTCTTATTCTTGTGGGGGCGGTTTTGGGTGAGGGGGATTTTCGGGATTCTTATCTTTATGATGAGGCTCAGGCTCATGTTTATCGGCCTAAGGGTAAGGGGAAAGCGGGGCGTAGTGCGGACTCTTTGTTGGCTCATCCTCGGGGTAAATAAAGGCTGGCTTACACGTAGGTTGGGGTGCTCCGAAAGCTAGGTAGCTCTTTCCTGCGCCTCCTTTGTTTTTCCAGATTACCAATAAAAACAATACCTTATTAACCAAAAAAGAAGAGATGCGATCAATATTTAAACACATCTATAACTTTACCGACACCCCAAAGCCCATACATTAATGAAAGGTAATAAGGCCAAAAGTAAAATCGTAGTCAAAGCCCCTGCTTATACCCAATAGTTACTTTTCACCACGTCCCATCGACCATAAGGCGACTTAGTCTTATAAAAATGACCGGTAGTCATATGACGTATTGTAATATCTTTATAACTTGTTTAATATGTAGTCATGATCTGCGAGAAACCTCTATGTTACTCGCAACAAGAGGCTTACCTATCTTGGTAAAGCCTCTGAGTGAAAAGGAATAGGATAAAGGAACACTGAACACCCACATAATTAAAAAGCAGGAAAGTAGTCATGTCATTTGATAGCTCTACAAACGAAGATTTGGTCTGGCACATTGGCGACCGAAAATACCCCGAACGCTCTGTTGCCTTTTTAAAACGCTTCGAAGAAGTTTTATGCCTGTTTTCGTGCTCGGTAGAACAACTGTATTCCAACTACGAGATCTTCACCGCCGACTCCGGCTATAGTGACGCCATTGCATTGCCTAACCCCTATGCTCACCACGATACCTTCAACCATATCGAAGCCGACTCCGTGAAAAAAACGGGTTTGTATATCGTGCCCACAGAAGCCGTGAACGATGCCGAAAGTAAAAGTTTACTGCTCATGTACCAGTCTCAAAAGATGAGGCGAATGAAAAGCCTTCCGTTAAAGCAGGGTATCGAACAAGTTCAGCAAAAGTACAAAAAAATCAGTGGATTTTTACCGGTGATTTTAAATAAAGACCTTCAGGTTATGAACGGTGCACACCCGATTATGCATTTGCATTATTTGAACCTCAACAAGCTCAATTTCGTATCCGATCTGCAAAAGATGGATATTAGAAAAACGATTGAGCATAAAATTGAGGTGCTTATCCAGCATTAAGCTCAAGCCGAGCAGACATGGAGGAACCGCTAGCACTCGTCTATACTTTGGTGTCCCTGATGATACTATAACGATGAGGCGAGATAAGCTATGGCGGACTTTGTGATTGTGGATGGTGATATCGCCATATTTGAACCTACATTTACAGGAACACCTCCCCCACCCCCGGAGATGCCCAACGCAACCCCGCCGGGGCAAACCGCCACCGTCACAGTAAAACCTGGCAACATCAAATCTGGCGCGTCTACTGTATTCATTGATAGCAAATTAGTGTGCATTAATGGCGACGAAACAACGGTAGAGGTGGCAATGTGCCCCTATGTCAGCCCGCCTTTTGTCGGTGGCATGGGAACCCTAACGATTCAAGCCCTAGCCAAAGACCAAGTAGCCGAGATCACAGACTTTGACAAGATTCTGGGGATATTAAAGGGGAGCGATTTTATCGCCAAATTTACCGTCGACATGCCAGCAAAGACTCCCCCAGGGGTCTCCGACACCGTTCCTTCTTACACAGGGAAAGGGCACTTCGTTAATAGCAATACCTTCGCTAAAGCTACTTAAGCATCCTATAGCGCTCCACGGTCGATAGTTAAAAACCAATGGCGCTCAAAAATCAATCAAACACCCCGCCCCAGCCTTGAAACATGGAACGATCGTGAACTATAAGATATAAACAAACCCCAAAAAACACAAAAATAGAGATTTTGGGGTTAACATTCACTTATGTTAAACTAGGCAAGCCAACGTTCATGACTAGCCATCATAAAAACAAGGCACACTTTGAGCAAACAGTTTCGGGGACAATAATGGCACGACAATTTATCAGCTTTGATTGGGCGATGAAAAAACTGCTACGCAGCAAAGCCAACTTTGGCGTATTAGCTGGTTTTTTAAGTGAACTATTATTCACCGACATCACCATTGTCGAGGTGCTAGAAAGCGAAAGCAACAGAGAGTATGGCGACAACAAACAGAACCGCGTCGACATAAAAGTTCGTAACAGTAAAGATGAACTGATTTTAATTGAGATTCAGTATTCCAGAGAATACGACTACCTCTTACGCCTATTATTTGAAACATCTAAGTGCGTTTCCGAACACCTCAAAAAAGGCAGCGCTTATACGGGTGTTGCTAAAGTCATATCGGTAAGCATTCTCTATTTTGATTTTTGCCAAGGAGATGACTACGTCTATCATGGTACAACCAACTTTATTGGGCTACATAAGAAAACTCAATTACAATTAAGTGAAGTTCAGAAGAATCTATTCAACACCGACAAAGTATCGGATCTATTCCCAGAACATTACATTATTAATGTAAATAAATTCAACGATGTGGCCACCGACTCTTTAGATGAATGGATTTACTTTTTGAAGAACGAAGAAATTGAACCACACTTTAAAGCAAAAGGCTTAATAGAGGCGAAAGAGTTACTCGACGTCATGCGACTAAGTGAAGCCGAAAAAATTGCTTATGATAATTATCAAACTTGGTTACATCGTCAAGCCAGTCTTTTTGAATCAAATATCATCGTCCCCAGAGAGGAAGGCCGAAGGGAAGGAAGAAAAGAAGGTAGAGAAGAAGGAAAAATAGAAGAGAAAGAGGCATCTGCAAGGAAAATGCTTAAAAAGGGCGTCAGTATTGAGGATATCGCCGAATTTACCGGACTTAGTCCTGTCGATATCGAAAACTTACAAAAATGACATACAAATGGAGTCGTTAAAGTAAGGAAAACAGTGTCGACGCGAGATCCTGATGGCTGGCCCCCCATATTGACACAAAAATTAACACCCACGCACAAGAAATAGTCTACCCCTCTGCCTTCAGGAAAAGAACCAAAGCAAATATATTCCAAAGTCAAGCCCCAAAAAATATATTTCCAATTTTTTCGCTATCGTAAAAACCCCCGCCTATAATCACAAAGGATTTTCTTGTAGGCGCCTTCGGGGTATCAAGGCCACACTCATTCAAACTCAACCAAGAGGTTTATCTTATGGGTACAATGGTGCTCCCAGGTGTTTACGTCAACGTTCGCGATGAAGGCCTGATCAGCGTAGGTGGTATTAGCGTTGGTACAGTCGGCGTGGTCGGTACCGCCAAAGGCGGCGAAATTCTAGAAGCCATAGCCTTAAGCAGCTACAGCGAAGCCAAAGCTATTTTTGGCACCCCCGTCGACCAAATAGACGCGGCTAAAAACAACGTCGCTACCGCACAAGCCGCATTAAACCAAGCCTCCGGCGACGAACGTGCCGCCGAGCAAAATGCGCTTAACGAAGCCAAAGCCACCTTGGCAACCCTCGAAAGCGAACGCTACTCCAGTGACTTACTCGGCGCATTAGAAGTTATTTTTGCCAATGGCGCCTCCAGTGTTTATGCCGTAAGAAGCCAAGGCGAGACCGCCACTTCTTATACCGATGCCCTAGAGAAACTGGAAAACGAATTGATTAACATTGTGACCGTCGCAGGAAAAGGCGCTACCAATGTTGATATTATGAACGTATTAAAAGCCCACCTCAACACAACAAGTGCCATTCAACGCGAAAGAATTGCCGTGGTGGGTTCTAACGCCAGCACTAAAATCGACGATCTCGTCGCCCAAAAAGATAACGTGGTCGATGACGATGGCCGAATTGTGTACGTAGCGCCAGGCATTATCAACGACGAAGGCCAAGCCGTTGGCGGCATTTATAACGCCTACGCTCTAACCGGCCTTATCGCCAGTCTGCCCGTACGCACCAGCCCAACCAATAAAGTGTTAAATATCAAAAATAAACTTTCGGTAGAGTTTAATTTTGCCCAATTGGAAAAACTGGTGCAAGAGAACATTGTGTGTGTCGAAAGACGCGAAGGCTACCGGGTAGTAAAAGGCGTCACCACCGCCACCAATACCGCCTGGTCACAAATCACCACCCGCCGCATTGTCGATAAAGCCGTCTATGGCGTACGCTCGGCGTGTAACCCTTATATAGGCAAGCTGAACAATACCCGTGTGCGCTCGGCCATGAAAGCCACTATCGATGGCTTTCTTACCCGAATGCTAGAAGAGGAATCCCTCACGAATTACACACTGGAAGTCTCCGCTACACGCTCGCAGGAAATCGCCGGTATCGCGGTGGCCACTATTATGCTGCAACCGACTTTTAGTATCGATTTTATTCAAGTGACCATGAATCTGGGCTAAGCCTAAAAAAGCGTCCTCATAGAATTTGGAGTATCAACAATGTCCAACCAAAATGTTTTTCGTGGTGCCGATGCCGCCTTGGTATTAGCGGTAGACGATAGTGAATCCCAAGAAGGTGCCAGCGGCGAAAGCGTGATCGAAGATTATGAGCTATCCAGCGTCGTAGGCAAGCTTAAAAATGTGAGCCTGCAAGCGGTGAGCGAGATTAGCCCTTACCATGAAATTGGTAAGCGCTATGCCTCCGAGTTACGCCCCGGCAATATTGATATTTTCGGCAGCGCCGAGCGTGCCCATATTAATGGCGCGATGATCCGCTTATTATTAGGCGAAGGCGCCAATAGCCCCGCCCCCCAAGGGGTTTTACCTCAGCCTTCGTTTAATTTGGTGCTTACTTTAACCGACCCCCGGCAACCAGAAGTGACCACCACGTTAACCGCCTTTGGGGTGAAATTCTCGACGTGGAATTTCAATTTGTCTCAAGACGATTTTGTGATGGAAAAAGTGGAGTTTCGTGCCTTGCGACTAGCCAGTGCCGACGTTTAAGACATCTGACTTATGAGTGACTTAGCCTTTCCAACCCCAGCAGAGCCTCCCCGATCGGATGCGCCTATTACCCTGTCCGCAGAGGATCTGTTGCTTGGTACGCAAACCCATTACGACTTGGTGATTCCGCCGCACATTTTACAGCCTGACCTTGCTCCGCAAAATGCCGAGCAAGACGACAAACCGGTCGCCAGCACAGAAAAAATTGTCGTGATTAAACCTCTATCGCTAAAGGCATTTCAGTTAATTTTAAACGCCAGTAAATCCAATGGAGATCAAATCCCCACGTTTATGATACTGGAGTCCTTAGTCACCCCCCAAATGACCGCTGCGCAAATTGGGGCCTTGCCGGTGGGTTTAGTGAATTTTTTGGTGGAAAATATTCAGTTAATCAGTGGTTTGTCGGAAAAAAAAACGCTGTAGATCATAAGCGTTCAAAGTTTGCACATATGGCCTATCAACTGGCGCGCACCTTTGGCTGGACACCCGAGACCATCCAAAGTTTAACCATGGCTCAAGCGCAACTGTATTTAGATATGGCTGCTGCCGAAAACGAAACCTAAAAGTAAAAAGTGGGTATATGAGCAGTCCAACCGCAGAACAACCGTCAATAAGCACCGTTAGCAACGCTATGCGAGCCTTACCGGTGTCTAATTTGCAGCGCCGATTGTTAGCGATTTATAACACCTTATGTGGTGGCGCTTGGCCGTTGCTGGCCGAAGCGCCTGTTCAAACCCCAACATCGGTTCCCACATTAAGGCAAACTCCAGATAAGATAGATGAAACCATAGCTCCCCCTGCAAACACCACTGAACATTATGCCATCGGAGAAAAAATTCGAGTCCCCAAACAAGCGCCTTCGTTGGATTTTAATACGTTAACGCAACTGGCAGAGCGTTTTAATGCTACCGATTTCGAGACCCCCACTAAGCCTCCTGCGGATGTAAACGATGTTAATGATAATAGAGATGCCAATGACGTTAATGACGCTAGTGATATGAACGATTTTTCTGTTCAACCACCATCGAAGGTGAAAGATTTCGATACAGCCGCCCTAGATGAAAAAGCGCCATCGATGACACCTGAGACCGTAAAAACTCATATTACCGCTAGCTCGACCTCTAACATATCGCCACAGTATGCCTCACCAGAAGATTTAATGTATGCCGATATAGCGAGTCCGAAAACAACGGTTAAAAAAAACGAGCTGGAGCACACCCAAACCACAGAACAATCGGTTTTAGAGACGCCTCTAGCGCCAATAGATAAAGCCTATAAGCCCTTAGAAACACATCAGACAACCAAAGAAGCTTATTCACCGATAAAGGCTCATCCAACCGCCAAAGAAACACATTCCGTTATAGCAACACTTCCGGCGCCCAAAGAAACGCTTACCTTTCGGGAGACACATCAAGCCCCTAGAATAGTTGAACCCGCGCCCCAAAAGCCGTTAACATCACCGGATGATTCTGGTGCAAGCCCTTTAAGTCGCTTAGTAAAACGTATTAACAGTGCAGCGCAGACTCAGACTATAGCTGAGGCACCAACGACGGAGGCTTTAACATTTGCCGACAAAAACGAACATAGTTCACAAGACAAGACACCCTATCATTTTGTTCCCGAACAGACTGTAGCGGCCACTACTGTCACCGAAGTAACAGCCCCCACAAGTACAAATACCCAATATCATACACCTCCATTGCCCAAATCCGAAAGCGCCCCTTTTAAACAACCCTCTACTAAAAAAAATACTTCCGAACAAAAAATAGAGGTTAAAAAGGACACGGTTGAAACACTAAAGTTTGAAAAAATAGACCACGAAAAATCTGCATTTACACCAAGCCCTTTTGAGTCTTTTACCCAAGCCGAGCCGCCCGGCACAAACACGCCACACCACCATGATATTGACGCCCAAATAGACCCACAAGCCCTCGCCGATGCCCTTTGTGATTTATTGGAAACGGATTACCGAAGACACTACGGTCGACGGCCCTAGGGGTAATTAAACATGCCAATAGAAATTGGAAGCGTGCAACTAAGCAAAATCCACCACATCCAAACCCTGGAAGACGCCAGCTTTGTTTACCAGGCCATACCGGGTGTGGCGGGCGACGTCGTGCAAGACCTGGGGCGTGCTGCGGTACGCCTGGGGGTAGAGGGCATTTTTTATGGCAACGAACGCCAAACCCAATTGGCCGCACTGCGCCAGCTTTACCTGGCACGCGAGCCGGTGGATTTTATCGTCGACATGCTCGACCAAGCCTATGCCAGCCAAGTCACGCTAGAATCTTTAAACGTCGAAGAAATCGCCCAGCAACCCGACCAATATAATTTTCGAGTCGTATTGCGTGAATACATAAGACCACCGCGCTCTAACAACAGCGGGGGCGCCTCCCTGTTAGGTAGTGCCAGCGCAGGCTTGTTCGACAGCGCCAACATAGACGTATTAGACAACATTAATGACAAAATCAAAGTGGATGCCGCCACCTTATTAGAAATTAGCTCCTTACCAGAGGCGCTAAAATTTGGCGCCATCCCGGAACTGACCAACCCCTTTGAACCGTTAAACCAAGCCTTAGACCCCATAAAAGACGCAGGCACCGGCCTGTTAGACGCCATGCAATCTTTAAAAAACCTCCTCGGTTAACCGACAAGGGTGGAAACGAATACAATGTCCAACTTACTCAGTAACCTGCCGAACCCCAAAGATCTCACGCAAGCGATCAGCGCCGAGGACGGCTTGCTTAACCCCAAAACCTTTGGCATGGATCAACTCGAAGCCATTAACGTAGGGGATTTAACCAACGACATAGCTAATATAGACGGCGACACCCCGCCACCACTCAACGTGCCACCCACCCCCAATAACCTAAGCCCCGAAGGCTTCGACGCGATCATTAAAACACCGTTAAACCAGTTAAAAAACGTTAACGCCGAATCGTTACTCAACAAGCTCGACCAAGTGGGCAACGCCGTCGACATAGAGCCACCCGAGGTGGACATAAAGGCCTTAATGAACAAAATAGTCGAGCAAGTCCTGCCCGATAGCAGCCCCTCTACCCCCAACACCACCCTGGCCCCCATTACCGACATTAACGGCCTGGGGCTGGATGAGTTTAAACCCGTATTAGAACGCATTGGTCAAGCTTCGCTCAACGCCCCCATTAAGGTGTTAAGAGCCCTATTAACCGTTGCCGAAAAAATAGTCGCCACTATTAGCGACTCGGACGAACTCAAAGACATCGTCGAAGAAGCCTTAAAAGACGCTGTTAAAAAGCAAATCGAAGACCTACGCGCCCAACTGCCCTTAAGCTGCCTAAACGATATGCTTAAAGACTTTGGCGACAACGCGCAAGAGCAACTATTAACCTTATGCGAAGAACTGTTCGGGCGCATCCAAGCTACCGACCTTAGCAATAAAGACGAAGCCCGAGCCCTGGCGAAAACCGTTAACCAAGAGTTAATGCCTCGTATTGATCGCTTAGAAGCCACTAAGCAAATGCTCATTAACCTGCGCGACGGCGATCTGTCGACCTTAACCCAACAACTGGAAAACCTCCTTAAAATCGCGAGCACCCAAGAGGCCCTGCTAGACCCGGCGGTAAAGCAAGTGAACAGCACCGTCACTAAAACGCTCGCAGGCCTTCGTGCCCCCATCACCGAGCTTGCCGACAACGGTAAAAAAATCGAAACCTTTATTAACACCACTGCCGAAAAAGCCAACGAAGGCGCACAAAATGCCGCCACGCAAATAGAAGCCAGTATACAAGACGTTAACCTTTACATAGTACAAACCGAACTGGAAATTCGACGCGTGGAAGATAAAATCGTCGATTTCGTGGACGATATTGATATCGCCAGTATCCTAAGCGCGGGCATGACCATATGCACCCGCATTAGCGAAGGCGTCGAAAGCTTTTTTACCCGCGTGCAAGAGCTTAAAATCAAACTCAATGGTGCCGTGGAGAGCATGGCCGGGCGCTTAGAAGAAGAAGTCCCCGCCGAGTTTAAAAAGCTAGAAAACCAAATACGGGCCTGGTTAGGGCAAATTACCACCGAGCTGGAAAGCCCTGGGGTAAAAGCCGCGCTAGAGAACGCCCGCAAAGGCATTAATACTTTTAAAACCAAAATCGACGAAGCTTCCCTGCAACCGGTATTCGATATCGTGATCGACAAAACCCAGGAGCTGGAGTCTAAAGTCCAAGGTATCGATGCCAACGCTTTAGGTCTGCCGCAAAAAACCGCGCTGCGCGTGGGGGGGCGTATTCTAGAAGAGGTTAAAGTCGACGATATTCTAAAACCAGAACTTATCGACGCCTTCCGAGAAATTCAAGCCCCTTTACTCGACCTTATCGACCTACTCGAAAACCGATTTGTCGTTATCGAAGACCGTATCAATCAGTTTAACCCTGGCACCATCGCTAACGACTTAATCGTTAATGCCGATGCCTACAAAACCTTGCTACAAATTCTCGAAGTCGATTTAAAACCCACCAAGTTGATCGAACCGTTAAAAGAGGCTTACCAAGAGCTACTGCGCCTAGCCGAAAGCGCCGACCCCTCGCAGTTGATCGACGAAGTGCAAAAGCTGTATGTAAAGCTAAGCCAATTATTAGACACCCTAGCCCCCGAGCCCCTTAACCGTTTGGTCACCGATGCCACACAAACGGTGAACTACCAGTTGCGCGATATGCGAGACAACCAGTTAAGCGCCGTGGCCGATAAAATTCAAGACAGCTTGTCGTTACAAAGTTTACTGGCCGACACCGACCTGGCCGACCTGGGCGAACTGCCCTTATGGGAAATGCTCACCCGCGTACTGTCTGGCGAGTACTTAAAACAAATCACCGATACCCTACCCGAAGTCGAAGAGCGACTGGCCGCCAACTTAGATAAGCTAAATGCCGAAAGCATCACCCCCTTATTGAATGACATTAAAGACGAACTTAACCGGCAGCTTAATAGCTCCGAAGCGTTTATAAAAGACAAGCTAAGCGACTTGCAAACCCGCTTAACTAACAACACCGAACGCCGCCAAGTGTTGGTCCAGCAATATCAAACCGTATTAAGTGATTCGGCTATATCCGAGGATTTAGAACAAGCCCTAAACCGGATCAACATGGATTTGTTTGAGCAAGTCGCCGAGCAAGTCGATACCACCATAGGCCAGTTCGCCACACGCGCCAACACCGAACTCGACGAGACCAGTGCCAACCTGTCGGAACGCTTAGAAGGCCTTAAAAGCCAGCTCACCACCGTCATCCAAGACAACGCCGCCATGTGGGGCATTGGAGACGACAAGGCCATCACCCTGGATTTAACTAACATTAACGATTTACTGTTAGCCATTTTCCACCAGCAAGTGTCCTTGCCCATTACCCGTATCGTCGAACACATGCAAAAGGAACTGGCCCCCTTTGGTGAGGCGGTAGCGGCTATCCAAGGCATTGCCACCGCCGTAAGCGCCGTACCCCAAACCATTGATAAAGCCGTCGCCACCGTGATAAATACTTTAGAAGAGAACATTCGCGAGGCCCTAAGCCAAACCATCACCTCCGTGGATACCTTCGAAGACAGCGTGATTGTGATTATTAACAGCGCTTACGAGAAAATTAAATTATTGCTAAGCGAGTTAAGCCCGTATTGGCTGTTCAACCATTTTATCGCGGGGGACTTTTACGACACCCCTATTACACAAAGTACCACCACCACCGAAAGCACCAGTACCGAAGAACACTTAAGCCGCATATTTTTCGACCACGACAAAGACGACATTCTTGAAGCCCAACAAACCGCCATCCGCCAAGCCCTAGCCGACCTAGAAGGCAAAGCCGTCTCCACCATGACCATAGAAGGCTATACCGATGCCACCGGCAGCAGTGAATACAATGTGTTATTGTCGGAACGGCGCGCTCGTAATGTCCGCGACTATATTGATCAATTGACCGCGACGGATTACCGTGACCAACTGCAAGACGCCCAATTAACCTTAGCCTTTTACGGGGAGAACCTCTGGGAGCAAAACGGCGCCGTGCCCCCCAACCCCAGTCGCCGCCGGGTGGATATTAAAATCACCAGCGCCCAAACCACGGTGACCACCACCACCCAAACCGACACTATAGCCGTAGCCGACGCCACGGGTTTACTGGCCATTGCCGCCCGCATGGTGCGCCCTGGCGGGGACGATATCGCCGCGTTTTTAACCAACCAAATCACCCCGAACCAACTCGCCGTATTGCAAAGCCATATTTTCAGTACCCCTGATGGTAAACTCAGCCCCTTATTATCTAACCATCGGCGATTATTATTAGACACCTTAAATGTCGTGATTCGAAGCGACAAGCTCTGTTCGGCCAACAACCTCACCACCGTGCAAAATGAACTGAGCGAAGGGATAGACCGCTTATCGAACAATACCAACCAACTGCCCGAAACCGATGAAGAAAAAGCCCAATGGTTGCTGGACATTAATTTGTTATACCGCCAGCAAGCGCTGCTAGATCAATTTATCGCCGCCAAGCTGCACTATGAGCGTGCTGCCAATAAACAATTTACCAAAGTGCGTTTAAATCGCGTCGTGTTAGAGGCGCACTATATCGAGTTTATTCGTATTAGTAAGCAGTCCCTCTATGGCTTCATTTTAAAACAGTTGGCCGGTTTATATCCCGAACAATCCCTTAAACGTTTGGATCGCTTACATCGCCAGGTCGTGACCGATATTAAAGCCCTACCCCAGCAATTAATTCAAGAGCCGCTAGACGAGGAATTCGATCGTCTAAAACGCACGCTGGCTGGCAGCTTTGATATTCGCGGTATTTTCACCACACTCAACGTTAAACTAGAAGGTGTGGACGACGACTTGGAACTAGGGTTGGATCGCTTAAGCGGTGCTTACCGTAAACTCCTACGCACCCTAGAGCAAAAAGTCTCATGATGGTCGTCGCTTACACCATCACTGCCGGTAGCACGACGTTTAGCAGTCAACGGGATCGTTCGCTACGCAAAATCGATGTGCACGCCTCGATGAAAGTCCCCGCGAATCTGTGCTTAGTGCAATTAAGTTACGCACAAGACATTAGCGCCAGTGTGGGGGATGCTTTTACGGTCGCCTTGGGGGATTCCCAACAAGAGACTCAAGTATTTAGTGGCGTTATTGTCGCCATTAACTTCGCATTAGAGCATGTGACTATAGAAGCCGCGAGCATCTTCGACCGTTTACTGCATCACTCGGCCAATCTCGTGCATGAGCAATCCAGCGCCGGAGACATTGTGACCGCTTTGTTAGGCAGCCAGCAAATCCCCACCGCCAGCATAGAAGACGGCAATAGTTTTACCAGTTACCGTGTCGACCAGCGCCGCAATCTGTGGCAAGCTTGCCAACAATTGGCCATCTACGCGGGCTTCGATTTTTATGCCAATCATAACGACGAGGCCGAGTTTAAAGCCTTTAACGCCGCCGAGCAGCACGATATCCATTATGGTGTAAATTTACTGAACTTTAATGTTCACCAAAGTACCCCCATCGCCGAGAGTATTCAAGTTAGCGGTGAAAGCCCCGTAGGGCAAGGGGAAAGCAACGACGCCAGCAGTTGGTTAACGAAAAAAGACGTTCAAGGCGCCGCTGGTGGCAGCGCTTCTACCTTGCGTTATAAAATCCCCGTGGCCACCAATAAAGACATGGCTATGTCTATGGCAGAGGCCATTTTCACACCCGCAAAAATTAAAACCACCGGGAGCGTCACTTGTATCGGCCTATCGCAAGCCAAACTAGGGGACGCCCTCAATTTTGTCGACCTCCCCCACGGGCAAATCCGGGGCGAGGCCAAGATAGTCGATATTCACCACCGTTTAGACCAACAACGGGGTTACATTAGCCGTTTTCATTGGGAGCAAGTCGAATGAGCAGTATTGTTGGCGTCATGCAAAAAGTCGCCGCGCAAGAAGTGGAGCGGATTTTTACTACCGAGTTGGGTATTGTTACGGCCATCTTCCCCCATGCCAGTGAGGACGACACCGACAACTACCAATGCAGTGTGAAGCTTAAGAACTATAAAACCCCCGAGGGGGACGATTACGAATTAAGAAAAGTCCCCGTCGCCACCGCCCACATGGGCATGGCGTGCATCCCTAATATTAACGACTTAGTCTTGCTTAACTTTATTAGTGGCGACATAAACGCCCCGGTGATCGTCGGTAGGCTGTATAACGACGAAGACCGACCGCCGTTAAATAACGAAAGTGAAGTGCTGGTGCAGCATAACGTGCTAGAAGGCGGAAAAATTAAAATTGACGCCGAAGGCACTATTACCATGACCAGTAAAAGTGAAGCGAATGTGGTGACCGTGAGCGATGATAAAATCTCGGCCGAAGGGGAAAACTATCAAATTATTATTGATACCGCAGGCGACAAGATTAGCATTCTGGCTACACAAGATATCGAGATTACCTCTAGCGAGGCCAATATTTCGCTTAATGCAAGCACCATCGATTTAACCGCCACGGGAGCCTTTACCATACAAGGGGCTACCGTGAACATCAACAAAAGCGAGTAAGCCGAGGATAGCGAAAACAGATGAACTCAGCACACTATGCCGACTTACAACTCATTCAACGCCAGTTGGATCGTACCAGCAACGACCGCCAAGGGGTCGAGCTGGGCCATTCCCGTGGGGATGTAAACTTGGTGTCCGGTAAAGATAACGTCGCCCAGGCCATTATGAACCGCTTGTTAACACGCCAAGGGGAGTTGGCCAATTTGGGGCACCCCGATTACGGTTCGCGCTTGCACCATTTAATTGGCGAACCCCAAACCCCGCGCACGCGCGCGTTGGCAGAGTTATACGTACGTGAATGTTTAGCACAAGAAAGTCGCATCACCGAGATCACACGTTTTGTTATACAGCCACAAAACCGTGATCCGGCGAGTCGCTCTATACTTAACATCGACTTACACCTAACCTTGGTCGATAACGATACCGGCAGCACCGAAACCTTACAACTAGAAACCTTACAACTACTAGTGCCCGTAGCACTCTAAGCTATTAACCATTAACTTTTAACCACAGGAGACACCCATGTCGTTTGTAAAAAAGAATTACCGTGACATCTATGACGATATGGTGGATAAAACCCGTGTATTGTTGCCCGAGTTAAGTGACTTTCAAGAAGGCAGTGTCATTCGAACCCTTTATGAGTCTTTTGCTTACGAAATGGCCGTTTTGTATGAGCAATTAGATGCCGTGTATCGCTCGGGTTTTGTCGACAGTGCCGATGGCCCCAATTTAGACCGTGTGGTCGCCGCTTTAGGCACTAAACGTAACGAACCCGACTATGCCACGGGCGTGGTCACCTTTAGCCGCGATTCTGGTTTGGAAAAAACCGCCATTATTCCTGCAGGCACCCTAATCACCACCGAAGACAACCCCAACCAAACCCCTGCGCGCAAAGCTTACATTACGATAGAAGAGCAAATGCTACTCGAAGGGGAAACCCAAGTGGAAGCCCGAATAAAAGCCGAAGAAAAAGGCGCCCACATGGTGGCCGATGCCGAGAAAGTGATTGTGATGCCCAGCCCCGTGCCCGGTATAAAGGCCGTGATCAACCCCGAACCTATTCGCTTTTTAGGCCGCGAGCGCGAAACCGATGACGCCCTTAGAACACGCGCTAAGCAAACCTTATTAAGCTCGGGGCGCGCCTCGATGCTGGCGATTGAACGAGCGCTGTTAAGTTTTTCTGGTATACGCGAAGTGCATATAGAAGAAAAGTTCGAAGACCAGAGCTTTGGCCGAATAGAAGTCTATGTGGATGGTTTAACCTCCGAGAACGCAATAAGCTTAAGGGAAAAAGTCGACGAAGTACGAGCAGCGGGGATCTTTGTTAAACTGGTGGCCGCGCAAACGGTGTGGGTGGATATCCCCCTTAACATTACTTTCGATGCCAGCCTGGATGATGACGATAAAGCCGACGCCGAACAAAGCCTAAAAACACGCTTTACGGCTCACATCGACGCGTTAAACATGGGCCAGCCCTTATTGCTGTCGCAGCTCATTAAAGAAAGCTTGATTGTGCCCGGCATCGACGATGCCGAAATAGCGCCGGAAACTATGCGTTATTACTCAGACCCTAAAACCCCCAACGCTAATAAAACCGCCCTTAAAGCCACCGACAAACGTTTAGCCAGCCAAACCGGCCAGCGTTTTAGGTTAGGGGTTTTAAGCGTTGCGCCATTGAACGTACAGGCCTAAGCGTATGAGTCAATACACGGGAAAGACCGAAAGCATTCTACGCCGCTTTCCGCACTTTTTTGGCCCCGACGTTAGTGGTGACTTACTGCAGCGCTTTGTCGAGAACTTTTCCCAGCAGCTAACGGGTGCCGAGCTGGATTTAATCCGCATCCAACGCAGCCATCACCTAGAAACCGCCGACAATGTGCGTACCGCCACGGCCTTGGAAGACAAACTGCTTAGCCGGGTGGATGACTCTTTAAACAGCAGCATTTTGGGCCTGGGGGATCTGGACAAGATACTTGCCCTATATCTGGATGCCCTAGGCGCCACCTCGCAGTTTTTACAGATCAACCCTCGTTTTACCCGAGGGTCGGTGAACGTCAAGCGTTTATCCAAGCGAATTCTTAACGATCCTTCGCCTTTGGGGCATTATATGCGAGCCTCTTTTGATGAGGCTTCGCTAACAGTATTAACGCAGTACCAAAGTGATTATTATCGGGTGGAGACGCAGGACATTTCCACCGAGTTCGTTTTGGCATTGTTAACCCTTTCCAGTCCTGTCATAGTGCCTGATTTTTTAAGTTTACGCGGCAACCAACAGCCAAGCGCTAGTATTAAGCAAACTTGGTTGGTCAACAGCACCTTACAATTTATCAAAAACCGCTTAAGCCGCCCTACTCTGGCTTTATTAAAACGCTACACCGGGGCTGGGCCTATTAACCCCACCCTAGCACAAGCGATTGCTCACGATATTAACACCCAGGTATTAACAGCCTCTTATTACTACCGTAAGCATATTGTGTTGTTTCATGATTTGGATTTGTTGGAGCACGAGTTTCATCATTTTATTAGCAGTTTGTTTAAGCCACAAGAAGAGCAGTACCATGCGGAGCTTTTCTCCCATAAGAAAGTCACCTTAAAAGAGCTTAATCAACGCCAAGCCTATTTGGCAGAAATCCCCGCCGCCAGTCGCCCCCTGGGGGATGATCTGGTCAAGGCCAACCGCCTGCTGCTCAATAGCGTTACCGCTTTTACCGACTGGGCCTTTACCCCTAAAACATTTGTGTTAGCCCCCCAAGTGGAAGAGGTTCTGGTGGGCAGTACTAAACTCGATAGTGGCGCGGCGTACCCTGGAGAACTTAATCGTCGGCTAGACGACCCGTATCTCTACAGCGAAGAGCGCTTCCCCGATTTAGGCGACCAAATTGAGCTTCTAAAAGCCCGTTTCTCGGGCGGCACGCCTGAAGACACCGCCCGTTTTAATCGACATTTATTAGACGAGGCCTACGACGGTGACATCGAGCGGCAGTATGCCCCATATCGTAATCGCTCATTGGGTTTGATCGAGGTGCTAAAACGCGGCGCCTCTACCCGCCAGGGGATTCTTGATATTGTGGCGGCTAACTTGGGGATTGTAGGCAATCGCCAGGAAGTTCAAAATAGCAAAAAGCTGATTGAAATAGAAGAATACGCGCCCGAAGAGCGCACCTTTTACCAGGGAGAACTGTCTTTTACCGAAGCCTTTGCTATCGACAACCCGAGCCAAGACACTAGCCAACCGGCGATTAAGCTGGAGGTTCTGGACTTTCCCGAAGAACAGACTCATCTGTTGGGTTTAACCAATATCCGGTTTGTCGACACACAAGACCCTACCAAAGTGGTGGCGTTTAGAGGCCTTGCCAAACCGGGGGATCACCTGGTTTTCGATGGCTCGCAAGTGTATTTAAACAGTTTGCCCTCAGCTGATTTCGCTGGTGCGATTCCTTCTTTGGCTTTAGGCACCTCTCGCTGGGGGTTTTATTCGGATCTGGTGGTCACCGAAGACGGGGAACCGGTGGTTATCCAGCAAAACGGGGAGGTGGGGGTGTTCGATGAAACTCACTTTCGTCAACCCCAGGAAGATATATTGGGTACTCACTTTGTGTTCGATGAGCCTATTGTGAAGGTAAAAATCCTGTCGGAAAAGCTCACTGCTGGGGTGTTTTCAATCATTATCCCTTGGCATATTCCGGGCTTTTCTGACAAATTTTCGGAAACCAAAGACCACCCGCGTCATCAGATTAAAGCTTTGGTAGACAGGGTAAAGGCGGCGGGCGTTCATGCGATTATTTCTTATAAGCAAGGCTTTGAGGAGACGCATGCGCTTGGCAGCAAACTTCAATTGGCTCTTTCTGGGCCGGGCTTGAATGAGCAACATGATATTGAGGTCGGGAACGACGATTTCCATATCGACAGCCGCCAAGC
>JACLAC010009824.1_pt1 | contig 19468 bp, 14 predicted proteins | sample 8027881 | NCBI WGS metagenome assembly JACLAC01 (sample SAMN15725517, study PRJNA655200) | protist metagenome | isolation source: fluorescence activated cell sorting (FACS) single amplified genomes of... | place: Spain: Blaines Bay Microbial Observatory, Mediterranean Sea | collected 2016-01-19 | reverse complement strand
GCAGAGTGTTTCGAGCTGCGAATCGTTAAGCGAGTTTATCGCGACGACGCTGCCTGATATTGCTTCCGAATTCGCCGTGCAGTGGATTGGTGTGGTTGATCGTTGGCCGCAATGGTCGATTCAACACGAGTTCGGCCGGCACCAGTTTGAAAACCTTCCGGTTCGATTCTTCGAGGAAGTTTTCGACCGCGACGCCGGTGGCGTTTCGAAGCTGGTCCAGCCGTCAGACTGGTCGGCTGTTGCCGTTCCTCTTCAGAACGAATCGAACAGTCAGCGGCTGATCGTTCTGGCTGGCCGACGAGTTGATGCGGCAGACGTAGGCCGAGTCGTGGGGATTACTCGCATTTTTCAGTACTGCCTGGAAATGGTGACTCGTCGCGAGCGTGCGACTGTCCAGTCGGGACGGCTCCGCGAAACTTTGCGTGTCGCGTATCGGCTTTCTGAGATCTTTGAGACTGTGCCGTTGCTGGATGCTCTGGCCGAGGAAGCAACGCGAATTCTCGACTGCGACCGGGCCAGTATTTTTATCTGGGATCAGCCAAACAGGAAACTGCTGGCATGTCCGGCGTTGGGGGTCGAAGGCGGCACGCTTTACATCCCTGACGACGCCGGAATTGTCGGTACGGTGATTCATTCCGGAGAAACGATCCGGGTTGATGATGCTTATAACGACGACCGCTTCGATAGCAGCGTTGATAAGAAGAGTGGCTATCGCACAATGACATTACTGGCCGTCCCGCTACTGGATGGCGACGGACGATTGATCGGTTGTTTCGAAGGGATCAATCGAAATGAGGGTGTTTTTGACACAGACGACGAAGACATCCTCGGGCAGTTAGGAATTCAAGCTGCGATCGCCCTGCGGAACACTCGCGAGCGAGCCCGCCTGATCAACACGCATCGGCAACTGACCGAGCAAATGGCAAGTAGCGTTCGTATTATTGGTGACAGTACGGCGACTGCGGCGGTTCGAGAAAAGATTGAACGGCTTGCGCCCACAGATTTGCCGGTATTGATTCTCGGCGAGAGCGGAACGGGAAAAGAAGTTGCCGCTCAGTCGTTGCATTATCACGGGCCGCGCGTCGACGAGGCATTCGTAGCCGTAAACTGTGCAGCTCTGACTGAGACGTTACTGGAAAGCGAACTGTTCGGCCACGAAAAAGGAGCATTTACCGACGCGCACGACACTCGCAAAGGGAAGTTCGAACTTGCCGACGGCGGCACGATTTTTCTGGACGAGATCGGTGACATGAGTCTCGGCGGGCAGGCAAAGATGTTGCGGGTGCTTGAGCAGAAAGTAATCACCCGTGTCGGCGGCAGCGTGCCGATTTCAGTCAACGTTCGAATCGTCGCGGCAACGAATGTGAAACTTGCTGAAGCGGTCCGCGAAAAGAAATTCAGAGAAGACCTTTACTATCGACTGAATGTCGTAACGTTGGAACTTCCTCCGCTCCGTGAACGGCCTGAAGACATTATGACGCTGGCCGAATACTTTCTGAGACAATTTTGCCCACAGGCTCGTCGGCCGGTCCTTGAGTTCACTGACGAGGCGCGACGCCGAGTTTTAACGCACGGCTGGCCTGGCAATGTTCGGGAACTTCGCAATCTGATGGAACGCGTCGCGTTTCTCAGCACGGAAGAAAAGATCGAAGTCGAGGATCTGGCCTTCATCCTCAGCCCACAACAGAAGGGCGAGGCCGAACTGGGCGTCGATGTCGGGCTATCACAAGCAACGTCGAGGTTTCAGGGGCAGTACATCGAAAGAGCGGTCACACGAGCAAGCGGTAACATGAGCGAAGCTGCCCGCATGCTCGGCCTGCACCGTTCAAATCTCTACCGGAAAATGCGACAGCTTGGCATGAACGTACCCGACGAAGCCGATGATGACGTCGAATAAGGAATTCGAAGTGAAATGGCGGTCAGTGTTCTCGCTGCCGATGCCGCTTAGCCTGCAACACTCAAAACGCCGGCGAATTACTGCGTTTCAGATGTATGTTGCAGAACTTTTCTGATCGGAAGAGATTGCAGACGTGTACTGTGATGTTTCTTTACGCATCCGGGCTGTAGAGAATGCGGCCACAGCTTTTGCAGATGACGATTTTTGCCGTGCGGACTTCGACGATGTTCTGCGGCGACAGCTCAACGAAACATTCTGAGCAGGCGCTGGCGTCGAGCGGTGCGAGTGTTGACGGGCCGTGTGCAATCACCAGGCGACGGTACTGCTCCATCATTTTCGTCGGGATGCACTTTTCCGCTTCGCGAAGTTCGGTTTCCAGATCAGCGGCCTGCGTTTTGACCTGCGGCTCCAGTGCGGCGAAATCGTCCTTCGTTGTTTGCAAACTGGCTTCGGCTGCTTTCAGCTCGCCGTTCAACTCTCCCAAGCGAGTGTTTTCTGCGTCGACCTGCTCCAGCAGCTCCAAGTATTCATCTTCAAGGGTCGCGTTTGCCTTTTCGGCTTTGGCGATCTGACCTTTGAAAATGTCAAATTCGACGTTCGATTTCGCCTGGTTCAGTTTAGCTTTCGTATCGGCAACGGTCTGCTCATTCGTGCGAATCTGCAGATTCTTGCCGTCGGCAGTCTTCTGCAGTGTGGTAATGTCAGCTTTATGAGCGTCAATTTCCGCCTGCTTATTCGCTAGTTTCTTTTCGTGGGCAGCGATCCGACGTGGGCCGTTTTCGAGCTGCTTCTGGCACGCATCAAGATCCAGATGTACCTGATGTAGCTCTCTAAGGCCGCCGGTGGCTGAACTCATGACACACTCCGAAGACTCTTGATGGGGACTGACGGGCAATTCAGGTGGAGCTTATTCGATCAAGTCCGACGTTGCGAGCAGCACGGGCCGGTGAAAATTCGATCGACAAGGTCATCAGGCTAGCCGTTTTCCATACTGAGTTTCGTAGTAATCCCGGTACTGACCGCTCTGGATTCGCTCGGCCCAGTCTTTGTTGGCGAGATACCAGTCGATGGTGCTGCGCAGGCCAGTCTCAAAGTCCATTTGCGGTTTCCAGCCCAACTCGTGTTCAACTCGAGTGGTGTCGATGGCGTAGCGGAAGTCGTGGCCCGCCCGGTCTGCGACGTGTCGAATCAGGGTGCGAGGTTTGCCGATCGCGTCCAACAGCTTGAACGTCAGTTCCAGATTCTGCAGTTCGCTGTTCCCCCCGAAGTTATAAACTTCGCCTGGTTCGCCATTTCTGAGCGCGGCGTCGATACCCCGGCAATGGTCGAGCACGTGGATCCAGTCTCGAACGTTGTTGCCCTCGCCGTAGACTGGTAGAGCTTCATCTTTGAGAGCATTCGAAATGAATAGCGGAATCAGTTTCTCGGGGAACTGATAAGGGCCGTAGTTGTTCGAACATCGCGTCGTCACCGCGGGGAATCCGTACGTGTGAAAGTAGGAACGAACCAGCAGGTCGGCTGCCGTTTTTGATGCTGAATAAGGGCTGTTTGGAGCCAGCGGTGTGTCCTCTGTGAAGTAGCCGTCTTCTCCGAGCGCTCCGTAGACCTCGTCCGTCGAAACCTGCAGGTAGCGGCCGATGTTCGCCTTTCGGCTGGCATCGAGCAGAACTTGAGTGCCGACAATGTTCGTCTGAATGAACGGTCCCGAATCCAGAATGCTGCGGTCCACGTGGCTCTCCGCGGCAAAATTGATGACGGCGTCAATCGACGAGGAAGTCAGGACTCGGTCAATGAAATCGCGGTCGCAGATATCGCCTTTCTCGAAGCGGTATCGAGGATCGTTTTCGATGTCGGCCAGATTCTCGAGGTTGCCGGCGTAGGTGAGCTTGTCGACGTTCACAATGGCTATGTCCGGGTATGTCTGAATTTGCTGCCGGACGAAATTGGAACCAATAAAACCGCATCCGCCGGTAACAAGCAGAGTCTTCATTCGACAGCCCTTCCAAGCGTGGTCACGCAGGGCGGCTAAATTTCAATGAGTTTAAATTCGCCGCCGACTTTGCGGAATGGTAGCGGAAATTTACAAATTGTGTGACAGAAATCGGTCTGCTTCAGTCCGTTAGAGCCGCAGTGGTTCTCCGCCAGATTCTAAGAGAGTTCACCTTTATCAGAAGAAAGCACTGCCAGCGGACGCGTCTTTTTGAATTCGCTGAGATAAGTGCCTGTCCGAAAGAACACTCTTCTCGCTAAAGGCCGCGAAGAGAGTGGACATGACCGCTTGCTCGATTTCTGAACCGCTGAACTCGTGACATTCATTGGCGAGCGCAGGCCGATTGGACTTTGACGGATCGCGGTTGCGACGTTCGAGGTGAATACGCGAACACCTGTGCTTGCGTGCCCTCCGACGGCAAGTCGACAAATAAAAAATCGTCGAAGCGGCCCTTTCTCATCAGCTCGGGCGGCAACGCGGAAAGGTCGCTGGCCGTTGCCACGATGAAGATCGGATGGCGATGATCCTGCATCCACGAAAGAAGTGTCTCTAACATTCGTTGCGACAAACTGTCGTCAGAACTGTCGCCAGCCGCACACATTGCTGATCGTTTAAACCCGGTTGCGGTAGGACTTGCTGGCCTTCATCAGAATTTCGTGTTCATCCTGTGTGAGGGCGTCTTTGCCTTCGCGATTGATCTTGTCAAGTAGCCGGTCTACGTCGCGTTTAAGCTGCTCGGCAGGCGGCTCATAAAGCTTCACTTCCGGAGCATGTCGTGGATCAGGTTTGCGCTTTGGCTTGAACTTTGAAAGCATGCTGGCGAGGGAGAATTGTGACCGCTGCCCGAACCGACGGGCTTTAGCCGAAAGAAGTCGGATTCCAGACAGGAAGTACAAAACGCCAACGACTGCTCCACCGAGATGTGCAACATGAGCGACGTTTCCGCCGGATCCTCCCGCCACCTGATACAGGTCCAGGCCAACGTACCCAACTGCAATCCACTTGAGTTCAATCGGGACGGGGATAAACATCAAGTGCATCGGCACTCGGGGGAAGTTCATTGCGGCAAGTGTGACACAACCGAGCACTCCTCCCGACGCGCCGATCACAGAAATCGGGTCACTCGAAGCTGTCGAGACCGCGATCTGAACAAGACCGCTGAGTCCCACTGCCAGGCCAAAGAACGCGAGTGTCTCTTTTGAGCCATAAACCGTTTCGAGCATTCGCCCGAAGACCCAGACACCGATCATGTTGAACAGGACGTGCTGGATATTGGCGTGGCAGATGCCGTACGTGAATATTCGCCAGACCTGAAAGCTTCTCAGCCCTGCCAGATTCAAAGCGAACAGATCAGTGACTCCACCATCCAACTGCCTACGCACTACCTCTCCGGTAGCGTTCTGGAGGAAAAATACGGCGACGCAAACGCCGATGATCCACTTAACGGCCCAGCCGTCCTGGCTGAAACCGCGGGAAGGCTGCATGGAGACACGAGGCGCGTCACCGTCACGAAAATAGTCGCGATTGTGGATGCCCATCGGATTTTACCATCCTGTGGTAACGAGATTGCTGCCGAACCTGCCACATCCGCATGAGTCACCGCAGCTCGTTCCTGAAATTCCCTTTCGGAACCCGGCTGGGGCAGCAGGAACGAGCGATCATACCCTGTGAACCGATTTGCGAAAAGTTATGACTTTCACCATACGCTTTACGATCTTCGAAACCGAATGCGTTTGTTACTCTCCGACTGCCGCATCAGATGAAGTTGCGACGTCATCATTATTTGGCAGCGAAGCGACGAGCTGGCGGTTGCGTTCTCGCAGAGCCTGAACTTCGTCGTACATCAGCTTCAGTCTATGTCGAATTTCGTCGACTTTGAGCACGGTCCGGTTTCGTTGCTCGTCAAGAGCCTCGATGGCTTTGACCTGCCCGTCGATCATGTGGTCAGGAAGGAGTCCCCTGTCTCCTTCGAGGCTGGGATTGCCGTGAAGTTCGATGTCTCGATAGTTGAGATGTTCGTTAGCGATTTCGACTTCTTTCTTTCGAGCATCTCGAAGGTCCCCTTTTGCTGCCAACAGTTCGTCCTTGCTCAGCAACACCTGTGCATATCGCAGCAGGTTTTCCGGAGCGTTGGCGGGAACTGAACCGTAAACCCGACATTTGCTGCCGTATAGAAAAGCACTATTCCAGTTGGCGGTTTCCGACTGCCGCAGCGGCCACGCGGCAACAGCAGAGCTTCGGCCTGGATCGACAACGTTCACTTTGAACGGTCCAACGTAGTTGGAGCCGCCCTGCTGGCTCGCACCAAAGACATGGATAATCTGTTCAGTTCGTATTCCAGTCGCCGGGCCGATCCCATTAAGTACGATGCCATAGGCGCCGTTGGACGCGTTCGGTTGGATGGTAATGTCAGCACCGATCATTGGAGCCCACATCTGCATCAACAGGTCGTATTCCGTTCGAGTCGCAAAGAGTTCATTTTCAGTCCTGCTGACCTCGGGAATTGTCTTCTTATAGGCTTCCCGTCTGGTCGTGATGGACTTCAGCCATTCGTTGCGAACCTTCAGTGTGTTGGCAGTAGCCCAGGTTGCTGCGCCGGCAAGGATCAGCGTCAAACCAAGCAGGATTTTACCCAGAATATGCATTCGGCCAGCCTCGCAGGGAACCGTGAAAACTTCAGATCAAAGTGGAAGCACGATCGTGAGATTTGATGATGGGATCAGAATTTGAACTCTGATTCAATACTCGCGTCGGAGTACCAGTTCGGCATCGTCGGCAGAAGATCATCTACTTAAGCTTAACGGGCCATCTTAGGGGTGCTTTAAAAGCAGGGTCAAGCAGATTCAAATTGGACGAAACATCCCGGCCATGACAGGAATGCCGGTCTCGCATGGAAACGTAACCTGTGTCTGTTTTGATGGTTACGCAACTGACGATTTGACGGGTCGGGACGATTTGAACGGATGGATGCTGGCGGTTGCTGCAAGGCTGTAAAACTCAACCGCTATTGCTGCTGTCAGCTGTTTTCCGCGAGAATCGGTGGGTTGGTTTATAAGTTGTTTATTCACTTCCACAGGGAAACGCGAGTCATGCGACGGTTGTTTGCAATGTTTTTCGGTTTTGGCCTCGGTCTCGTGGTGATGTTCATGGCATTTCAGATGCATGTCGTGAAAACCGATACCGACTGGCACTTCGTGAAGAAGCAGGAAACCCACTTCGCAGATTTCTACGTCGACATTCGTCAATGGGACGGTGAGGAATGGGCCCGTCATCCGGAATTTCAGCGAGCTCTGGTTGAGGCTGGAAAGACAGACCTGTTGCCGGCCCCCGAACCGGAAGACATCCTCAACGATGCCATGCGGCATTGGGATACTGCAAAGCGTGTACTTGAAGCCGCTCGGCAGTAGCCATTTCGACAGACGTAATCCGCCTCACAATGACGACTGAAAAAAATGACGACTGAAAAAAATGACGACTGAAAAGGCAGTTTCGGGCGACGTCGTCGTTGATCTGCGAACTGAGAATTCACAGGGTTCCATGAGGAAACAATTTTCGAGCACAAAGCGTCAGCGCAAGCTGACGGCGAATCGCCGGGACTTTCTGCACGCGTTTAGTCTGAGCCTTGGCGGGGCAGCGGCCGTTTCGTTTCTAACGGGCTGTCAGTCTACGAAGAAGACGTCGGAGTTGCCCGTTGTGAGTCTACCTGGGCGGCATTCGGTCCAGGCGGATCAGCTCGTGCTGCTGAGCGATTTCCGGCTCGACTACAATCACGCGGTCATCGCCGATCTGAAGCAGCTTCGAGGCAGCGTTCTCAGCACTCTTGAGCTGTCCCCGTCTGAGCAGCCAGTCGTTGTGTATCTGTTTGAAAACGAGCAACTTTATTACGACTACCTGAAATCAACATGGCCAATGCTTCCGTATCGGCGAGCGTACTTCTTCGGCAATTCGTACGAACTGGCCGTCTATACTTCCTGGGGCGATAAGATTCAGGAAGATCTGCGGCACGAATTCACTCACGGAATTCTGCACTCGACATTACGAACTGTTCCGCTGTGGCTCGACGAAGGCATTGCCGAGTACTTCGAAGAAGCCGGCGATGAGCCTGGCACAGTCAAACGCAAAGCGGTCGAGCGTCTGTCTCTGGCCATGTCCAACGGCTGGAAGCCAAGCATCACTCGGCTGGAAAGTCTCAAAGAAGTCGCAGATATGGGGCAGTCGGACTACGAGGAATCGTGGGCATGGATCCACTTCATGCTGCACAGCGGCCCCTCCATTCGCGAAACGCTGGTCGCGTACCTGGCCGATCTGAGAACAAATGCTGATGCCGAGCCGTTAAGCAGCCGTATCGACGGCACAATGCTGGCAGCAACTGATCGATTTTCGAATTACGTCGCTTCACTTAATACATTCGGTTGGCCTGATGGAAGTTCGGCACAAGGACGGCACGGTCGTGACCAACGCACGGCCGACGCGTCAAATCTTCAGTAAACGTCGCCAGGCCGTCCGGTAAAATGTTCTGGACATGCCGGCTTTAATCGCTGAACCAGACTGAAGACACGCCAGTCAATGATCTGAACGGCACACCAGTCAAAGCTATTTATTGCTGAGCCTGAAAGCACCATTTGCGCTGGTTGTTGCTCCTTCAAACTCGCTTCAGGATGCTGTTATTCTTTTTCATGCTCCATCGTCCAACCTGGCAGCGTGACCGATTGCTGCGGCTCGACGAGGTTCCCGTAAAGTTCAGGCCGGCGTGCTTTGATATAGCGATGCCCTGATGACTGATTGAGCTTGTCCGGCGTCAGCAGTCCGACGACGACCGAGTCTTCCAGCGAGTTCGTTTCGACGAGCACTTCGCCAAACGGGTCGAGAATCATCGACAGGCCCGGCTTAACCGTGTCATAATCCCAGCCGATGGGGTTGCTGAAAACGGCGTAAATCCCGTTTTCCCACGCGCGAGCAGGCAGCCACTTCATCAGCCACTCGCGACCTTTCGGCCCGTTAAATTCCTGGCGAAGCCGTACGGGATCCTGGTGACGGTTCTCCCAGAGTTGTCGGTCGATTTTACCTCGGCCAGGCATCGGAGACGGCAGTCCACAAGTTACGTGCGGCATGAAAATAATCTCCGCGCCGAGCATCGTCGTCAGTCTGACGTTCTCGCACAGGTTATTGTCGTAGCAGATCAGGAATCCGACCTTGCAGTCGAGCAGGTCGATAACGTTGTATCCTTCGCCTGGCGTCAGATGGGGATTCACGAAGGGGTGCAGCTTGCGGAATTTCGTTATGAATCCATCGGGACCGATAGTCACGTAGCAGTTGTAAATACTGCCGTCAGTTTCGATTTCGAACAGGCCCGCCATGATAATGGTTGAAAACTCCTGAGCAATTTTGACGAGCCGTTTGACTGAAGGGCCATCGGGTACAGGCTCGGCAACGTCCGCAAGCTGCTGATACGAAAGCGGCTGCACCCATGTGTAACCAGGGATGCAGCCTTCATGAAAGCTGATAATTTCTGCGCCATGCTCAACGGCGGTGCGTGTTAGATCGCGGATTCGACCGAGATTGAACTCAGGATCGTTGTCTCGGTTTTGGAACTGGGCAGCAGCCACTCGAATTTCACGCATCGGAGTCCTCTTTCACGACGACAATGAAGTTTGACGATGAGAGAATGTGAGAGGCTTCACGCAAACAGGGCAAGCGTCGTTTAGAACTATTCTGCTTTTGTTTATTTTGTCTCGCGAAGCGGCTTCCAGTCGATTGCGGACGTTCATAACGGTCGTACAATCGCGAACCCCTTTCAGCCTGTCCCACCATGATTCGCATCACGCAAGGTCGACCTTAGCCATGTCAAACAACGTTGTCAGTCTTGTCCTCGGTGGTGGCCGCGGCACTCGTTTGTTTCCCCTGACTGAACATCGATCGAAGCCGGCTGTGCCGCTGGCTGGTAACTATCGGCTGATCGACATCCCGATTTCCAACTGTCTTAACTCGGGCCTGAACAAGATTTATGTGTTGACGCAGTTCAACTCAGTGAGCCTTCATCGACACATGCGGCAGACCTATCGGTTCGACCGGTTCGGAGCTGGCTTCGTCGAGATCCTCGCAGCACAACAGACCAATGACGGAGAAACCTGGTACCAGGGCACTGCTGACGCCGTTCGGAAACAGTTGCGGTACATTCAACAGCCCGAAGTCGAGCATGTCCTGGTGCTGTCCGGCGACCAGCTTTATCGAATGGACTTTCAGGAGATGATGAAGACGCATCTCGAAACGAATGCCGATGCAACAATCGCCTCGTTACCCGTCAGCGATGAAGACGCCAAAGGTTTCGGCGTCATGCGAATTGATGAGTCCGGACGAGTTCACGGATTCCTCGAAAAACCACAGAAAAAGTCCGATATGGATATGGTCCGGATGGCCCCAGGCTGGATCGACGCTCAGGGAATTCCGAGCCACGGCCGTAGCATGCTGGCAAGCATGGGCATTTATTTATTTAAGCGGGACGTTCTGGTTGAGCTCCTCGACAAGTCCGAGTACACCGATTTTGGCAAAGAAATATTTCCAATGTCGATCCGTGCTCAAAACGTCCACGTGCATCTGTTCGATGGCTACTGGGAGGACATTGGAACGATTCGGTCGTTCTACAAATCTAATCTTGCACTGGCTTCCGCAAATCCTCCGTTCAACTTGATCGACGAATCAAACCCGATCTTTACCCGCGCCCGTTCATTGGCACCGGCTCGAATTCTGGATGCCAACGTGAAGAATGCTCTCGTCACGAATGGAGCATTCGTCGAAGACAATGTCACGATCGATAACAGTATCATTGGTCTGCGTTGTCACGTCGGCCAGGGAGCGTCAGTCAAGAATACGATCGTGATGGGAGCTGACTTTTACGAGAGTGACTGCGACCGCACCGACGAAATCGGCGAACTGCCTCCCGTGGGTATAGGAAGCGGCACGGTTATCGAAGGAGCGATCGTCGACAAGAACGCCCGCATCGGCCAGAACTGCCAGATCGCAATGCGCGAGGGCCTCGAACCCAACTGCGACATCAATGGCGTCTACATTCGCGACGGCATCATCTGCATCCCGAAAGACGCCATCCTCCCCAGCGGCTGGAAGCTGTAACAAGACATCCCTTACTTGCTGAAATCAACGTGGAAACTTCTTCATGCAAGTGTCAGTTTTGTATTGAGTTGTTGTTCACGTTAATGGTCACTTCGATCCTGGTTCGGAAAGCACCGGTGAAGAGCAAGGCGGTGTGGACCATACAGATGACTTTATTCAAGTATTCGCTCAGTTCCCACCACTACTTGAACGGCGTACCGTCATCTGGACTTACCGACTTAATGGCAATGTGTCTGAACGAGCGTAATCTGAACACGAGCTGACACAGAAAGCGTCTTTCAAAATCTCCGGACCTATGAAGTCGGGGCCATCGACCTCCAGGGCTGGATGTGTGATCGCTCTGCTCGGCCAGATCATCCCCACGTCACAGATTACGGAGACGCAATGGCGGTGAGAATCAACGTGCAACGCGACCGATGCGGCATTGCTGTTCCTTATGTGGTGTGTTGTCTGGACGCTGTCCGCCATTTCTATCGGGCCGGTCTGATCACGGATACAATCGTGGGATGAAAACGATTTCTCAAAGCCTGTTAATCCTCTTTGTCCTGGTGAGCCAGCTTGCCGCTGGCGATCTCGAATGGATTCGAGTCTCAGATGACGGCAAAGACTTCGTGCAGTCGGAGACTGAAACTCCATTCGTTCCGTGGGGATTTAACTATGACCTCGAGGGCGACAAGAAGCGAGACGACTGGCTGGTGCCGGAATTCGGCGACAAACACTTCGTTCAGTTGATTGCCCAGGAACGCAAAGAACGGAATACGCCAGACGTAGCCATGTTGTGGATTCAAACACTCGTCGCGGCCATCCGTAAGCACGACAAGCATCATCTGATCACTGTGGGACTCGTCCCGTGGAGTCTGGATCGTCCCGGGCTGACCTCGAGATTCGTGCCGAAGACGATCGCCGATGATCTTGATTTCATCGCCATGCGCATTTACCCGGAGAAGGGTAAAATCGATGAAGCTATAGAGACAGTGAAAGGCTTTGCTTCGGTGGGCAAGCCGGTGGTCGTTGAAGAGACCTTCGTGTTGAAGTGCGGTACTGAAGAACTTGAAGAGTTCATTGACCGATCACGGGTACACGCCGCTGGCTGGATTGGCTTCTACTGGGGCAGGACACCTAATGAGATTCGTCCCCCCAAGACAATTCTCGAAGCTGTTACGCTCAGTTGGCTTGAATCTTTTCAGAAGAAGATCAGCGAGATCGCCATACAGCCGTTCCTTACTAATGGAGTCACGGCTCATCGAGGGAACTCGGGCGAATTTCCTGAGAATACGATCCCTGCATTTCAAAGCGGCATTGCGGTTGGAGCCGACTGGATCGAACTCGACATTCTTCGTAGCAAGGACGGACAACTGGTCGTCATTCATGATACGACGACCAAACGTGTTGGCGATCAGAATCTTGTCGTTGCCGAGTCATCCTTTGAGCAACTCTCAAGGGTTGATGTCGCTACCGACTTTCGGCGGCAAACCGGAAAGACTGTTGAGGAATGCCAGCCCCAAAGAATACCGCTGCTGAAAGATGTTCTGTTGCTGGTCATGAAGCAGCACCGGACTCGTGTGTCGATTCAGCCAAAGATGGACTGTGTGGCCGACGCCGTGGCTCTCATTAAAGAGCTGAAAGCTGAGCAGTGGGTTGGTTTCAACGACGGCAAGCTGAGTTACATGGCTGAGGTTAAGCGGCTGCATCGAGACCTTCCCGTCTTCTGGGATCGGGGCGCCAACACGGACATCAATGAAGACATTCGTATCGCCAGCCAACATGGCTTCGAGGCTCTCGTGCTGCACTACAGCGGCGTTACGTCTGAGAAAGTTCGAAAGATCAAAGCGGCCGGAATCGAGGCCGGAGCCTGGACAGTTAACGATGAAGCCACGATGACACGTTTGCTCGATGCCGGTGTCGAGAGACTTTACACAGACCATCCCCGTGCATGTCGGACCTTGAAAGCGAAACGTCGTCAGAAAGAGAACCGAAATTAATGAGAATTCTGCTGTTGATTACTGTGCTGTTGCTGGTGTCTATGAATCCGGCTTTTGCCGCTGACCGTCCCAATATTTTATTCATCGCTGTGGATGATCTCAGGCCAGAACTGGCCTGCTACGGCAAGCAGCACATTCATTCTCCAAACATTGACAGGTTGGCCAGATCAGGCGTTCTGTTTGAGCGTGCCTACTGCATGGTTCCCACTTGCGGGGCTTCTCGTGCGAGCTTGATGACAGGCATTCGACCCACCCGTAGTCGTTTTGTCAGCTATCTCGCACGCGCCGATAAAGATGCTCCTGGTATCACTACTATGAATACGCAGTTCAAGAAGAACGGATACTTCACAGCTTCGCTGGGTAAAGTCTTTCATCATGCCAGCGACAGCGCCAAAGGATGGTCAGAACCAGCATGGCGAACGAAAGGCGTCCAGTGGTATCAGCGTCCCGAGAATCATGAGTTGCACACGAGGCGCCAGAAGCAGGGGAACCGCAAACGAGGCCCGGCATGGGAATCGGCAGATGTGGCCGACGACGCCTATGCCGATGGTGTGATTGCCAACCAAGCCATCACCGATCTTCGGCGATTAAAGGATCGCGACGAACCTTTTTTCCTGGCCGTTGGATTCATGAAGCCGCATCTTCCGTTTATTGCCCCCAGGCAATACTGGGACTTGTACGACTACGAGAAGATCCAACTTCCTGACAACTACTACGTCCCCAAAGATGCACCTGAGAAATCAATCCACTCGTCAGGAGAAATGCGGTCCTACGCAGGGATTCCTGCTAAGGGACCAGTATCTGACGAAACTGCCCGCAACATGATCCACGGCTACTATGCTTGTGTGAGTTACACCGATGCTCAAATCGGCAAGCTGCTTGATGAACTCGACCGGCTTGAGATATCGAATAACACGATTGTCGTTCTGTGGGGTGATCATGGCTGGAACCTCGGCGAACACACTCTCTGGTGCAAGCACTCCTGCTATGAAACCTCGATGCAGATTCCTTTGATCGTTCGTGCTCCAGGAATCAATGGCGGACAACGAAGGGATCAGCTCATCGAGACTATTGACCTCTATCCGACACTTTGCGAGCTCACGGGTTCGACTCTTCCCGAACATCTTGAAGGACGCAGTTTCGCCGGGCTGATGAAGTCTCCAGATATTGACTGGAAAGATGCAGCAGTCGGTCGCTTTCAGGACGGCGATACAATCCGGACAGAGTTGTTTCGCTTCACCGAATACACAGACAGGAAGGGGAAGCTGGTTTCACGAATGCTCTATGATCACTCAGATGATCCGAATGAGAACGTCAATGTTTCGGGAAGCAGGAAGACATCCACCTTGAAGTTCACAAGTGAGCTACACAGGATGATGGGTCGGAGCAAGCAGTAAGAGGTCGGTCAGGATGGAACTGGTATCGCATCGAAATCTGACATGAAACTAATTTCGACCATCCGTTTCTCAGACTAAATTTCCGGGCTGATCTGGAGCGGTTCTGCCGCAAGTGCGACGGCTGACGACAATGGCGACGATCAACTGTTGCATGGCATCTATTATTCAGGACCGTGTTCCGGTTTCCAGTTGCGAATTTCAGCCACTAAGTGAGCTTGATATGGACGGGCTGGCCGGCAAGGCCTTTGGGTTTTCCTTCGGCTTCCTTTAGTTAGTACAGTTCCGTGGGGCGATTCTGCACGTCACGGACGATCTTTCAGTCCGTGTTGCCTCCGCGTTTCAGAACCTTAGCCAGCGGCTACCGGTAGTTGGTTAATTCTGGACAGGGATGATGCAGCGAGTCATTGACTCAGTTGTCACCTTTTCCTAAAGGATCGTGAGCCAAACGCCGTTTGTCGTTGCTAGTGGTCCGCGATTGGATTGGTTCGTGGAGCGATGGGGCCGATGGTGATTTTTCCGGCGGCTCCAATTCGCACGAGTCGGTTAAGGTACAGTGGATTGCATGCTAATGTTAAGTGTTGCACGTGAGAAGAAACCTCTTGCACGGTGGTTTCCAACAACAGTAGACATCCTATTTAGTCAGACAGAAGGCTTCCTGCCATGACGCTTATCGTTCGTTCCTTCCGTTGTTCCCTATTGACTGTGGTCGCATTTGTGGCGGCGATATCGCTTCTCGGCCGCCCGACTCAGGCTCAACCAAAGGAAGACAGTAAGTCGCTCATGGCGTACGTCGGCACGTTCAGCGCTCCACTCAAAGATATGTTGCCAACGCAGGTCGATTTGCCGCCCGGCAATGGTCGCGGCATTCACCTGTTCCAGGTGAATCGCGACACGGGAGCGATGACGCCTGCTGGCCTTTACGAAATGGGAACGAGCCCGAGTTGTCTTGCCGTGAATACGGCCGGTACTCGTCTTTATTCATCCAATGAAACTGATCACGTTGGAGACAGCAAAGAAGGCACAGTCAGTGCCTTTGCCGTTAATCCAGGGGATGGACAGTTGAAGCTGCTGAATACTGTGCGATCTGGCGGTGCCGGCCCTACCTATGTGAGTCTGCATCCATCAGGTCGCTTTCTATTGGTGGCTAACTATTTTGGAGGCTCAGTAGCGGTACTTCCGATTCTGCCCGACGGGCGACTGGCCGAACCGACGGACATCAGGAATGACACAGGAAAGATCGGCCCCGCCAGAGCGACCAATGCGCCTCCTGGGAGCTTTGCCTTCAGCGGGCATGATCGGACTCACGCGCACATGATTCAGTCCGATCCATCAGGCCGCTTTGTCCTGCATGTTGATCTCGGTTTGGATCGCATCTTCGTCTGGAAGTTCGACGCCAGGAAAGGGGTCCTGACTCCGAACCAGCCGAACGCAGTTGCCCTGCCGCCTGGGGACGGGCCACGACATTTCCATTATCATCCCAATGGACGGTGGTTGTATTCGATCCAGGAAGAAGGCTCGACAATTGTGCTCTTTGACTACGACTCTAAATTGGGTCGATTGAGCTCGCGCCAAACAATCTCAACGCTCCCGCCGGGATTCACGGGAAGTAACTTCTGTTCGGAAATTCTTGTTTCAACTGACGGAAAATTCGTCTATGCGGGCAACCGACTCCACGACAGCATCGGCATCTTTTCTGTGGGCTCGAATGGCGATCTCACGTTTGTTGGCGAAGAATGGACACGCGGCAATTATCCACGCAGCTTCAGCTTCGATCCCACTGGTCGGTTTCTTTACTGTGGAAATCAGCGAGCCGACAATATTGCCGTCTTTGCAGTGAACCGTAAGACCGGCGGTCTTGAATTCACTGGCCACTACGCTGCGGTTGGCAACCCCTCGCACATCGTCTTTATCGATCATGCAACAACGGATTGAAGTCAGATGACGAAATCCATGTCGGACACACGAGAAACAGTCAGTCACACGTGGAACATTCAGTTACGTGCTTCCGTGGATGTCGCTGTGATCGGAGGAGGATCAGCGGGAGTTGCCGCGGCAACTTCTGCGGCCCGAAACGGTGCCTCGACCATTCTGGTAGAGCGATACGGCTTTCTAGGAGGCACTTCGACGGCCGGCATGGTCGGTCCATTCATGACGTCGTACACCGCGGACGGCAAACGGCAGCTGGTTGCCGGCGTCTTCCAGGAAGTGATCGACCGAATGGTTGCCATGGGTGGCGCCGTGGATCCGTCGACGACTGAACCGGGAACCGCGTGGTCTTCGTTTATCAAGCTGGGCCATGCCAACGTGACTCCCTTCCATGTGGAGTCGCTTAAGATGGCCGCCCTCGAAATGGTTTGTGACTCCGGCGCACAAATCCGATTTCACACTTCGTTTGTGGACGTCGTGATGCAGGGCGAACGGATCACCGACATCGTCATTCTCGACAAGGCCGGACTTGGTCTGCTGCGGCCCAAAGTCGTGATCGACACTTCAGGCGATGGTGACATCGCCGTTAAAGCGGGAGCGCCATTTGAACTCGGCCGACGAGAAGACGGCAGGATGATGCCTGTCACACTGTTCCTGTCCATTGGCAATGTGGATGACGAAAAGGTAGCAGACTGGATGAGGGAACACGAAGTCCTGCACCCGGGAGAACGACTGTTCGAATGCATTGTTAAGCAGGCGACGGCTCGCGGCGAATGGACTCTGGAACGCGAATTCCTGAATCTCTATCGCGAACCAACTCCCGGGCAATGGCGAATTAACACAACTCGCGTTCAGAACATCGATGGCACAAACCCGGATGACTTGTCGCGAGCTGAGATCGAGAGTCGACGGCAGGCGTGGGACCTGGTTCGGTTCCTGCGGTCTCACTGTCCCGGACTGGAAGACGCACAGTTGCTCGCGACCGCGAGTCAGGTTGGCGTGCGTGAAACGCGACACATTCTGGGCGACTATGTATTGAATGGGCAGGACGTTCTGGAAGGTCGCAGGTTCGACGATGGTATCGCCCAGTGTTCGTACCCCATCGACATTCACGACCCTGACGGGCCGCGTGGTCGCTTGGAAGGGATACGTTCGGATCACTACGAAGTTCCGTACCGTTGTCTCGTACCGCGTCAGGTTGACAACCTACTGGTTGCGGGACGGCCAATTTCAGCCGACCACGAAGGCGCGGCTTCGGCCAGAGTGATTCCGCCATGTTACGCAACCGGCCAAGCCGCAGGCACTGCAGCAGCACTCTCACTCAAGCAGGATGTCACGCCGCGGCAGCTTGATGTCGAATTACTGCGCATGACTCTGCGTAATCAAGGGGCAGTTCTATAAGTCACTGAATAAGAGACGGCAGACGGCATGTCTTTACGGTTTCAAAGGCGATTGTCCTGTAGATGCATGATTCTGCCCCTGCGGATCAAAAACGTTACGTAGATCGGAGTCAAAGGCAGCGTCCCGGATTGTGCTTTCTGTGTTGATCGGCTTTGTGTTGAGCCGCCACTCAATCAGTCCGACGTCACGTGGAGCCTGGGGACTGTCCTTCCCAGGTTTGATGCGGTATCCGGTTCCGAAAGCTGTCAGGATTGCGCCATCACGCATCAATGTGGACGACGTTGCCTGGCTGCTGGGCCACCAGTAGGTCTTGCCTTTACGTTTGCCGGACCAGACATGCAGTAGATACCGGTGATCGAAATCCCACGTGACGCCGTGATCGTGGCTGACCACCGCCTCGATGCCGAATTGCGGCAAGCCGTTTGGATCGTCGACATATCCCAGTCGTACGACGTAGGTCATGACGATGTCCTGGTTGGGCATCAGCACCAACGACGGGTGATGGCGGCCGTAGTCGTAGAGCTTTTTGACCGCTGACCAGGTGCGGCCGTCATCCCTGGAGATCGAGATTCCCAGCCCTTCGTAATGATCCAGAGTCTTTCCCTTCAGCCGTCGTGGAACGTCGGTCCGGCAGGCTGCCAGCAAATCGCCGTTGCCAGCGCGAAACAAGTACACCTCATTAACGCCCTGCCATTGCGGGACCTTGATTGAATGGCTCCACGATTGCCCTTCATTAGTGCTGAAGCGAATGTAGGCCTGCGAGCTGGTACCCGACTGCGCGTAGCCTGTCTCCGCAAGGTACGTGATCCTGCCGGTCGTGGGATCACGAGCAACCAGTGGCGGATCCCAGATGGACCAGGGCTTTTCATCTGAGGTCCGTGTAATCGACAATGGTTCGCCCCAGGTTTGGCCATAGTCCGAGCTGAACCAGCGCGCGGGGTGTCCGACTCCGACGCTGCCTGTCTCGTAGAACATCAACTTGCCTTTGCCGAGATAAGCCAGACTTGTGCCCAGACCGATCGAGGCTTTGCCATCGTCGCCGATGCACACGGGACGAGGATCCGTCCATGTCCCTCCGCGATCGTCGCTGGTCAGCACGAATGCGCGATGCGGATAGTCACAACCGGCCAGCATCAACAGCCGGTCCTTGTCCGGCATGTTGACAATGTAGGGAACGGCAACCACGCGATTCCAACTCTCGGTGACGAACTGAAATTTCGCGGGCAGCCGAACGTTACTTGCCTTGCCAGCCAATTGCCGGACTTTGTGCGGCTGCCATCCGTTCGGTCGCTGTTTGCCCGGGGTTGATTCCCCTTCAGCGGACGCACACGGCATGAGCGGACTGACGATAACCGTCCACATAATCAGCGAGAGGAGTCGGCGAGTAAAATCAGACATGGGATGTGTGTTGTCTCCGATCTGAACTCTTCTGTGTCCAGGCAGACGCCTGGTTCAGTCGCATTCCGTCAGCTGGTACACCTTGTCGAAAGTGCCGGCTTCTTCATGGTTGAAAACAGCGATGAACAGTGCTTTTTCACCGGGCGTCAGGTAGTACGGTACGACCTTGCTGGGAAGAAACTGGCTGAGATCATCCCACGTTCCTTCTTTTAAGTCCTGCCAGGTTTGGAAGCGAATGAAATTGTTCTCGTCGTAGTCATTTTTCCCCGCGTAGGTGGGGCAGAAGTAAGATGTGGCGTACCAGTGGCCCTGGAAGAAGTCCACGTCGTTCAGCACCAGGCCGGTCGAC
>JACLAC010013380.1_pt1 | contig 19473 bp, 2 predicted proteins | sample 8027881 | NCBI WGS metagenome assembly JACLAC01 (sample SAMN15725517, study PRJNA655200) | protist metagenome | isolation source: fluorescence activated cell sorting (FACS) single amplified genomes of... | place: Spain: Blaines Bay Microbial Observatory, Mediterranean Sea | collected 2016-01-19 | reverse complement strand
TGCGCTTGATGAGCCTGTGTACGAGTTTTCGGATGTCCCGCGGTGGAGTCGCTCGCCCGAGGCAGGCAGCTCTGTGCTGCTGCGGGTAACGTCCCGTGAGGCGTGGATAAAGTGTCTTGCTGAGCTAACGCTGCTGTGCAGCGAAGCATCAGAGCGTCACAGTATGAGAACTTCAGGCGGACTGAGGCATGGAAATAAACCGCTTAGTCTCGAGTATCTCGCCGATCGGCTTGATCTTGACGATCCGCTCCACGGGTACGTCGTCCGCACGAAAGATGAAGGGTGGCTGCAAGGCTTTGTGACGATTACCACGTTCACGTCTTGGCAACAGTGGTTCAAGTGGGACTCTTTGTGCGAAGAATCTGAGGGACTGCCATGGGATGATGTCGTTCACGGTTGGAAAGTGAAGGATAAAGAGGTCGAAGAGCAGGGCGGGGGAGACGGACACCACTTTGACACCGAGTGGTGGATGAATAGAAGAATAGACTACGCGGGGCACCTCGCGAGGGCGCTCGAGGCGGAAATTCGCGAAGGCGATCCCGACACAGAGGGCATTATCTGGCCGCACGTCGCTGAAGTTTCGCTTCTCGGCGCAATAGGATGCGGCGGATGGCTCCTCTCGATGGTGATCGATGAGCTCGAGCAGCCTGAATCGCCATACGAGTTTGTGGTTCTTCAAGCGACTGAGAACAGCGTCCCCTTTTACGAGAAGTATGGCTTTGTCAGGGTGGGTGCGATTGCGAGGTATTCGGATGCACCAAAAGGAGGGAGGGGCAGAAGAAAAAGCGAAGACGACGACGCGTACGCCCCTGCCGCTGCTGAGAACGGAGAGTCGAAGGAGGGCGAGGAGGAGAAGCACCCCGGACTGAAAAGCGTCTCGAGCAAATTCATATGGTACTCGACTAGAAAAACGAAGGAGACTGTACGCGATGTGGCCAAGCAATTCAAAGTTCTCGCCTCTGACATCGTGTTTCTCAACCGGAGGCTTCATGTGGGCCTCAAAGAAGGCTCGCCGCTCTACTGCGGCACTCGTCTCCGCGTTCCCGTGTACTCGGATTATTACGAGCCAAGGGGCAAAGCTTCGACGAGGAGGGATAGCTACCCCACTTGCAAAGTTCGCGACGCGCGAGCTGCCGTCTCAGCAGATGGCCCTCCAGGCTCCATAAGCTCCAACGGGTTATTTTACACGGCTCTTGAAAACGACACGACGCGCAAGATTGCCAAGATAGTCGGGACATCGCTCGCAGAGCTCGTCGAACTTAATCGGGACAGGTATCCCGAAATCAACGCCAACACTCTTTTTCGCGAGGGTAGCGTCTTTCGCGTCCCAGGAAAAGTGCCAATTATTGACCCTGAGCAAGATCCCAGCGGATGGTATGATCCGCACATACGTTCGGAGGAGGGTTGGAGCTTACGCCCGCCCGGTGAAAATGGGGGCGACGGAATTACCAACGACGATGATCTCACAGATGCGATATGCTATAGGCATTGGAGTTTCACCAACGATCCCGTTGAGTACACGTCGCCTTCGTACATGATGGCCAGGCGTCTCAAAAAGAAGGCGAGAAAGACTAAAAATGATCGGTGGACATTTGTACCGCTCTTTAGTGAAAAATCGGGACAGCAGAGCGGAATGAACTCGCCATCTCCACCGCCGCCGACGTCTAATGTTACTCCCACTCCGGGAGGGGGTCTCTTTTCGAGTCGCTACGACCTCGAGATACCCAGCAGCAACGTCCAAGTTGTGCTCTCTGCGCCCCCGGTCAAAACATACCGCCAACTCGCGCCCCCGCATGAAGACGATGGTGGCGTTGGCGTTTCTGAGATGGAAGAGGCGTCTGAGCTGGAGGAGGTCCCCGACGAAGACAAGTGCACGCGCTTGAGAGTGTTAGTCAAAGCCGAGTCGCTATTCCCGAAACGAGGAAGGGGACGCGCGCGGAAGGATTTCATTTCCAACCCCCTCAAGGTATGCAGCGCACCACTCTCGGTGGATGGATTTGGGGACGCGACATTAGTTCGTGTGCGCGGCGCGCGAGTTCTCGGGCCAATGTCTGCTCTGGTACCCCTCGATGAGCCCTTGCGGCCGTATATCCCGCCTAAGCCGAAGCGCCCGAGCACTGCGTTTATGCTTTTTTCCAACAAATTTAGGGATGAAGTGCGCAGCGATCTCGGAAATCCAAAAGGCGTGACGGAAGTTGCGTCGGAGCTGGGTGCCCGCTGGCGCGCTCTCGATGACGCAGAAAAGCGCCCATTTCACGCAATAGCAGAGCGCGCTATGAAAAAGTATAGGGCAGCAATGGAGATCCGCAAACAAGCTATCGAAGAGAACGAGCGGCGAGACGCGAAGAATCGTTTAAGTGGGCAAGCACAGAATAAGGAAAAAATCCCGATGCGCAAACTGTTCAATCAAGTTGTCCGCTTGCTTCCCAAGGAAGGGTATGATGCGCGGACGCGTTATTTGCGATCGCGAGACAGTGGTGCTGTGACGCCTCCCGTTGACGTCCAAAAGTATGAGTACTATTTTGTCCTCACGTACATTCCAGATCTTCAGTGGTGCCGACTTGCCCCGATGGTAAAATCGGGTGTGTTTGGTGACAATCTTCCAGATATAGACGCGGTTGATGCGCCCAGCGCTGAAAGTGGCGGCGCATTAAAAGTGCGGGGCGGCCAGCCGTACTTCGAAAGGTCATCTGCTGTAAAGGGCAACGTGAGGTGGATGCTTGCGCCAGAAAACAAAGCGCAGGAGATCGATGTGAGCGCCAAGCGGTGCTCTCTGGACGGATTCAGAGTTAACGTTGTCCGTCGGACCAAAAACGCTGACGAGGAGGAGTGGGATATCCAAGACGCTCCTGGGTACGTCGCACCTAAAGCGAAAAGGTCGTATAATCCTTACAAACACATGGCAGGAGCTGTCTTTGGAAAGAAAAAGAAGAAGAAGAAAACAAAGAAAGAAAATACCCCAAATAAAAAAAAGAGGAAGCGGGGAAGGCCGAGGAAGTATCCAAGACCAGACGAAGAAGTCTCTCTTTGAAGCTATCCTATTGCACCTTTGCTTCGTACGCGTAACAATAATATTCTACTCCACTAATAATTGTTTACTTCAAAATCCCAATATACTGACGTATTATTATTAAAAAAATATTTATAGAAAAAAAGTAAAAGTATGATAACTCGTTACGACAAAATGTCGTCGAAAAGTGATCGCAGCGTCATCGATTTTGCACGCTCGCTATTTTCCAAAATGCAAGCGAGCTGATCTGAAAAAAGTCGCTTCTTTTCAACAAGCTCCGCAACGTCCAGCTGGGCCTCCTCTGCCTCAATATAAGCCGCTCTATACTCTGCCTTTGCATGTCGTGCTTCAGTCTCCAGCGCTTCTATTTTTTCGCGAAGAAACTTGAACTCGCACTCAGCGATTATACCACCTGTGTACATCATTCGGTGAAGCTGAGAGCAAGTCGACGTTTTGAACTCCTCCAGCTCGTCGACATCTACTTCCGCCAGTGTGAGCTTTGCTGAAGCTCTCTCAAACGCCCCTTTTGCAGCGCGCATGTTGTGCTCAACGTCTTCTATTCTCGCCCGCAAAGTGCGCACGTCAAGTTTAGTTGGGGTCTCCAAAGCGCGCATCTTATTTCGAAGGGCAACAGCAGCGCGCTCATCTATAACAAGGGCACTTGGCTCGCCTTCAGCTATCTTTCGCAGCGCAGACGATATGTAAGCCCCTTCCAAACGGCGAAGTTGGCGGCCGCTCACTTTTATTTGCAAGGCGCATCCAATGAGTTTTTCTTGCGTGGAGGCGAACTGGCGAACATGCTTTCCAGCTCGAAAGTATTTGCTTACCTCTTCGAGAGTCATCGTCAAGAGTTTGCGCTTAACGTCCCGAAGTACAGCTATGCCAACGCGAAAGATTGTTTTCCAACCCTCGTGGAAAAATACGTCCCACACCCGCCATAGCGTCTCGGAGGGCCCAACGCTGTAAGAAAAGAGCGTTAAAAACCAACGAGAAGCAAAAAAGTCGGGCGCAAGTCCTATCGCCTCAAAATGTGCGTGAAGTTCTGGTTCTTGCGCTGCAAGCAGGCTTTGGAACTGATATATCCTGCACTTTAACTTTGGGACGCCTGGTCGCCACAGTTGATCTAACTCCATGTGGCGTACGAGGGCGAGGGCCAGGCCGAACGCTTGAGGAGCTTTCGTAAGCGTGAGAAAGCATCCGACGACAAAGTTCATGCCCTGGCAGTATCCCACTTTTGGCGCAGCGCGCGCGATTGCTAGAAGCACATTTCCTAGTGTATCGTGCATGGAGTTTTGAGAAAAAGCTGGGTGGTGCGGAAAAGTACGCGGCACGTCGCGCTGTATCTCGCCCTCGATTCCGTCTATTTCAAACGAGGACACAGGTCGGGGATCTCTTCCCAGTGCAGCAACGTACGCTTTCTCCAAATTATTCTCATTTTCAATTACTATCTCTAGCTCGTTGACGCGCATGAGCTTTGACCAGCATGCGATACGACAGGGTGCGGTTCCAACCAAACGTAGCTGTCTTTTTCGCCGCGAGTATCTTGCGATCAACCGCCACCAAAATGTACATACGCGCGAAAGGCTTTCTGCATCGCGAATAGCTAGAAATCGCAGCACAAGATGCGTCGGTGCTATCGCCGCAAGGGGACTTTCTTTATCCTTCTGGGTACCCGCGCTTGGGCCCAAAGCCATCCTCTTTGCCCGAGCATTTCCTACGAGCGAAGATGATGCCATGTCGCGTGACTCAGAATTGCGGGAAAAGGGATGTGAACGTGCAATCGAGGCCGCACACGCGTTTATCGAAATAATGAGCGACCACCAAAAAAGAAAAAATTGTCCCCAGTCACTCCTTCCATTTGTAAAAATACGATCTTTTTTTTGGCAATAAAGTGAAAAAAAAGGATTATTTTTAATTACAGTTTTTTAAAGTTTAAAAACATTTTTAGTTAGTTAAATACAATATTGTAATTATTCTGATGAATAAGTATATCAATCGTAAGAATCATCTTCTCCAAAATTTGTGAAATTCTGCGCGCTTTCGTCCGCCACTCGGGTGTCGTCTGCATCAATCGCCACGCAGTTGTTGATGGCATAGAGGAGCTTCGCTTCGCATATCTGCTTGGTAGAGTACGCTGGCAGATCTAGCGTGAAGAAGCATGTGTGGCCGACGGGCATGAACGCATCGGGATTGTTGTTGACCTTGGAGAGGAGGTTGATGCGGTGTTTTCGTCCCCAGTCGGAAGGCGTGAGCGGCAGGCGGGTCCTTCCCCACACGAATTTGAGATACTTTTGTCGGTTTTCTAGGTCAAACTCTTCCATCACAGACCAGAAGCAGCAAACGGCGTGGGAGTGCGCCGTCAGGCCTTCCCCATAATTCGTGTTTGCCCGGAGTAAATTGATGTCGATATCGGGCGTGCCACAAATGAGCGTCTCCACCTCTTTCCACGAAAAGAGGGAGAGCAGCGGACGCGGAACCTGCGTCGACAACCCGCGGGATACCGCAGCCAGGGCGCTCGAATCCTCAAAAACGCGAAAGTGCTTCACCATTTTCACGTATCGGTTGCGCGAGGCAAAAGAAACAGGGACATTATTCCCAGATGGGATCAAGTTTACAACTTTTCCAGCAGCGCTACGAGCAGACCACGTAATATCAGGAAATGCATTTTCCGAGCATCCCGAGATGGAATCGACATATGTACCAATGGAATCATCGTTTGCTCTAATATCAAGAAAGGTCACATGCTCGAAGCAAAGTCGCTTCCACACCGAAGAGGCGAGAAATAATTCCATTGGATTTTTTGTTCGAATCGCAATACCCATAAGCTTCCCCAAAAACTCTAGCATGCTGCTCAACGACTTAGACTGGATCGAGCTTGAAATGACATAGCGGTCGCGCACTTGGCCCTCATTGTTGAGCGCATTCATTGACGGAGCAAAGAGCGGCAGCGCGCGGCTTGTAAGTTCCTGCGAGCACTGGCTGAGCACATCGCGGTAAGGGCCACCATAATCATCGGCGCGCTCGCCTGCAAGCGTAGCATAAAATGCTCTTTCTTTGTTGCGCAATTTCCGGGGAGGAAGAGCATGCAATCTTTGAAACAGTTGGCCAAATACCGATCGCGTTCCTTTTACGTCTACTTGGTTAAGTTTGGCAAGTCGATTCGCTTTATTTCGATCAACTTTGACGGTGGGGTCTTTTTGCTTCTGCATCGAAAACCCATCGCCCACATGGCTTCTTTCAAGTACACTATCGAGGAGCTTGCGCTTTACCGAGTTGAGAATGAGGAACCGAAGGCTTCTCAGAGACATGGAGATGTAACTTTCTGCGTCCGTGCAGCTCAAGTCGATCAAAGGCAGCACGTGGCTTAGGCGCCGGTTAAAGTTTCGAAGCAGCAAATACCGCAGTTGGATTGTGCTCAGGGGAACTCCGGTGAGCGACCGAAACTGCAAGAGATCGGAGGAGGACGGCTGAATATCCTCCGGGCACATTGTGAGCGGATCATTTCCCGTGCGTGCACATATTGAGTTTACTAGGGCAACTACATCCCGATCCTGCGCAAGCGTAAAATCTTCAAATAGTGTTTTGAGCGCAACCAATCGATGCTTCACATTATCGCTACCCAAAAACTCTCGCATTGTCTCCTTTGAATAAAGTGGGGTAACTGTGAAACGGAATCCCCAGTGGGCACCCTCCTGAAGCTGATTCCTCGCAGCAGATGCAATGCGCTTTATGCCGCGGTTCGTAAATCCGAGATTGTTGGCCATAGACGACAGGTAACGATCTTCAGCTGATCGGAGCTGCTCTTGCTCTTCGACGGCTCGTTGCGCTTCTACTTGAGTCGATTCGCTCTGAAGCTCCTCTTGGTGCTCGATGAGATACTCTGCAGCCCTAATCGTGTTGCCTTCGCATATTTCGAGCGCGTGCACGCACCACTCGATAGGATACCCGATATTAGAGAGACGCTCCGCCTCTGCTCGTATCTCTGGCGTCGGCTGCCTTCCCGATTTTATAGGTTTGATAAACAAGCTGTCTGCTGTGCTGCCTGCTGAACCGCTGATCAGGCTAACAGAGTCACCCATATTGTAAAAGGAAAACATCGGCACGAGTCCCGCTTCTTGGAGCAACGTCGATGGTGGAAGACGATCGAATGCCACACCCATATCAATACCATTGATTGCAATCATAAGCAATCTGCGTGGAATGTCTATCGTAACGCGGACTATGTCTCCTTGTTTGATGCGCTCACCGAACTGATGGCGAACTTTCTTGCCTCGATGCCAGCAAGCCCCGCAGCCGATGAAACCCCACGACCTCTCGTCAGCTCCGCAAAATGTTTCGCAGCTCACATTCTTGCCAAGCGCGACGCCGAAAAATATATTTCCCGCCAGGGAGCACTTATTCACCTTTATCTCAAAAGAATTCACGCTATTGCGATACTCTACGTTTGCCAAAATACTCTGCCAAACCTTATCCTTTTTTAGATGCGCTGTGTGATTGCCTTTGCTTAGGCGGACGTGTTGACCCTTCCCAACAGACAAGAAACCAAACTCTAACTTTTGAGCTAGCGGAAATGTAAATTGAAACTCGTTACAAGGAACGCGCAGGGCGCAGCCCCCAAACGACCCTTGCAACGTTTCGAGCACTTTCGACCCCGGAAGTTCCAATCGAAGCGCGCTGTCCATTGGCGTTGCGCACTTATCGTCGAAGCGAAGCTGGAGTGCAACCGCGTCCTTTATGCTTATTGCCTGGGAGAAAATACTCTTCGTGTCAATAGGGTGGCTCGACTCAACAACTGCCGTCTTATCCGCGAGGATAAGCTTCAAGAATGTGTCGTCGTCCATGAAAAACTCGTCTGGAATTTGAACGCTGCCGCGATTTCGAAGCGCGTTCATGAGCTGACACAATTCGACGATCTGAACGTACCACGATTGTGCGCTTGAAACTGCAGCGAGTGTTGGGATGTCCCCGCTTGAGTAAGTTGCGCTTTTGACACCTGGACGTTTGAATTCGAGCGTGATGGGTCTTCCACCTTCAACAATGAGGCGCTGCACTCGCCTTCCGTCAAGCCCAGACACCCGCACAAATCCATCATTCTCGGTCGTTAAATCTTCGCCGACTGCCGGCACTTTAACGCGCAACAGTATATCGTCGACGCGCACACCTGCCAACTTTGCGGGCGAGTCGCCCGTATTCACATTCTGGACAATCATATCAAGTCCCAGGGATAATCCAATATTTGACTCAAATGTAGCAGCGTACGTGCTCGGAGTCGACGAGCGCCGGTTAACGAGGCTCTTTGCACGTTTCACACGTGCCTCGTCTGCCACTTCAGCAGCAATTCTTCTCTGTGCCGCATTCACGCTCACAAACACCTCTACGAGGGCGCACAATAAGGACGAAAACTGATTCAAAGAGTCATCTTTACTATCCTTATTTAGCATATGATGCGAGTACAACTTTTCCATTTGCGAACGAAGTTGCTTTAGCATCATCTTGATAGACCCCGATACAAACGTTTCGTGAGGCGTAACTCGAATCACACTTGCAAGCATTCGGAGTGCTTGCACACGAATCGAACCCCGCGCCGAATTAATAAAGTGGATGAGAGCATGAACAAGATGCGGACCAAATATTTGCGACTTCCACTCTGAGTGGTGGACATCCTTCAATAGTCTTAAAATCCACAAAACACGAAGCGCCCTGCTTTGAACCTCGATCTCCATATTTGCAAGGCCTATATGAAGTGCCACCAAGTTTCCGTTGCCTTCTTTGGTATGAGGAATGAACGTGCACGCCCCATTTTTGACAGCCCAGAGCGATACTTCCCCGCTTGAAGACCACACGCTTCTGCTCAGCGTCGACTTTTCGGCGCAGCGGCGAAGTACGCAGCGAAGTTTACGCACTCTTGGATCGTCCAACGATGGCGGTTTGGATCCTACGCCAGCGAGGCATCCAAGCGCAACATATCCAGCTGGTGCTACTGGAAGCCAAAATGAAATGCCAGATTCTCCTGTCGCGTTTGTCCAAATAAGGTCAAAACCTGTGGGGGGAGCCAAAAGTGGTTCGCTGCTGGACGCTGGATCGAGTTCAGATGATCGAAATCCCAGGGTGCGAGCACTTGCTCCGAGAAGCGAACTTACCTTTCGCAATTTACCGGAGGAATGCGAACCTTGTGATGACGTTTTGAACAAAGTAGACGCACTGTCATCCTTTACTGTGATTGCCAAAACGTCAGGTTTGGAGGCAGTTTCTGAGGCAAAGTCTTTTGAAACGTCGCCCAGGAAGTAGTAGCCATTCGGTACTATGGGCCGCCAAACGGCGACGGAATCCGCTTTCGATTTATGTTGAGAACTTTGTGAGCAAATGAGTTCGTAGTCGCTGCAGGGAGATACGTGCAGACCGCTCGACAAAATTTGATTTGATGCGACACTAAGAATAATAAGTTCACTGAGCGCTTCTTCCATGAGCAACCGGACAGTAGACTTTGCCCAAGAAGAACGTTCTGCAGTGAGTTTGGCTGCAAGCTCTTCATCACGCGATAAAGCCACGTTTGTACGCTCATTTACGTACTCCGGAGAGTTCATCAAAATGGATGAATCATCCTCAGGAGGCTTCGTTGTTCGAAAGTCTTTGCGGGAAGCATCAGTGGTTCTGCCGTCCGCAAATGTCACCCTATATATTGTTATATTTTGAGGCAGCGGCGTCTGATTAGTGCTGGCAGTATTATGTGAAGACGGGCCATCAGATTTGGCCTCCGCTTTGTTTGGGGCTGAAAGGATCCGGCAATAGTTCAGGGGTACAGTGCCAACTTGGCGCGTGCGAATATTTCGGGCTCTGCACCAACCAGACGTCGATTGTACATCACCAACAAGCTCTAGAACATCACCAGGTTGCATTCCCAAATCGCCCTGGCGCTGAGGTTCAAATGCATACAGTGCTTCTGCGCGTTTAACAATGGTACGTTTCGACTGCTGCTTCTTCGCCCCTTTCTTCATGCGGGGTTTGGATGCCGATGAAGCATCAGATTTCGCCTCTGCCTTCGTCGCTTCTGGAATGACTTCCTTGACCTCGGCAATAGTAGCCTCTTGCAAACCATCAATAAGATAAACCGTATCCCCGACTTTGCATACCACTCCGTCTTCTATATATTCCTTCCAACGTTTCATTTTTGAACAAAATTCGCGTTTCAGCCTTTCATTTTGTATACGAAAGATCTGCTCTTTCTTCAAGTCAAGTGCACGTGCCACGGCGCCCCCCACGTGCGACGCATTCTCTGTTATCTCCCTCGCAAACATACTTCGCATCAGCTCTCGCATCACCACAATAGGATTATGAGGGCTAAGAGACTCTGCGAGTACAGAATCCATGTCTCGACGAAGCGATGGCGTGAATGCTTTAATGTAGTCGCTGAAGAAATGTTTACCGCCCATCTCGCTGTTACCAAGCAGCATCGCCGAAGTCTTGAACAGCCCATCAGCTTCTGCTGTATCCTCGTTTAGAGACGACGCGCAGTGTTGCAGGACGGTAACGGTAGCGCGTCTCGCGTGGGCGACGTAAAGTTCTACTACAAGCGTGTGCAGCTCACTGAGGATTGCTTCTAATCCTATACCCAGCGGAGGAATGGCAGGAACCACTTGCGCCATACTATCAGCCATGTCAAGGGCGTTGTCGCTGTTATGCTCACCCGCTCGCAGTACCATCGCATCTGACGACGAGGTGAGAGCATAGCTACGATTGATGTTATGAGTGCTAGGTACAATTTTCTTGTCGCTGGTATCACTACCGCTTCCATCCGCCATTCCGCGAAAAGACTTGCCGCGGACCATTTTCGTGGCAATGTCTCGATTTCCACGCTCTACAGCTCTGAATGCGCGTATACTAGCTGGCCTATTCATGCGCTTCTCAGTGCTAAAGAAGCTGGAGAGATCGCTAGCGCTCATGCGCCGTATGCGATTGGTAAAACTTGTAACTTCGTTACTCTCGGGTGGACCTAGCTCGACAAGCCAACGAATCGCCTCGATGAGAGAGTCACTAGTGAATATAGCGTGGGTGCACAATCGAACAGGGTAGCCAAGAGACGTCAGCATTCTTGCCTCTGCGCGAGATCTATGGAGGAGAGAATCCCCATTTTCGTTCAGCCACGATCGCGCAAAAGCCACATTGTGATTACACTCTTCAAGCGCCCGAGCGCACCACGCGCGAGGAATATCCAACTCCTCTCCCAGCCGACCGGCAAGCTCGGTGTCAGCGGGTGCAGAAAATCCACGCGGATCTGCCTTTCCTAAACGAGCAACCTCCTTATCGGACATTGCGTACGAGCGGATCTGGATGCAAGACAGCATAATACCACTAGAATCGTTAGCATCTTTGTCAAGTGACAGATATGCGTGCGCGTCGAGTGCCCACCTGTCATCCTCAATCACAATGCACTTCCCTGAACCATTTTCAACTTTTGAGCACATCTTACCATCGCAAAAGAATCTCACAACACCCTTCTCTAAGTCTGCAACGAGGGCCAAACGGTGCCACGTATCTGGTTGAAATGTCGAGGGCGCAGAGTAGTTGATGCAGCCAATGCTGCCGTCGCTCTTCACGTACCAGTCCGCAAAACTAGAATTTGTGATGTTTGCTTGAAGCAGCGAGGTGAACTCGGAGGATTCTAAGTCGGCCTTTTCGATTAAAATATCCACAACAAGCGTGTATTGGTTCACATACGCTGCATTTTTGCCACCGTTTGGCTCAAACCCGTGCTCAAGACGAATGTGATTCAACTTGTCGAGTCTCAGCACGCTTTTTTCACTCGAAGAACTGGTGTTTTCGGGGAATGAAGCGTACGCAAAGGGCACCCACTGGGCGCGAGCAGGCAGGCATGCAACCTCTTCCCCTAAAATAGAGTCAGGAGAATCAGCCCATCCGCTTTTGGGAGGCAACTCGACGCACAGCTTCGCGCCAGAAACTGTTGGAAGGATTCCGTCTAGATCCCATACCTTTGAGTATGATATATTTGGCTGAGTCGAAAGCCTTTTTGTTCCCTTCCGCGGCGGCGTCTTGCTTGCAGAGCTGCTGTTTCTGCGGGATATGGAGAACGCAGAACTATTTCTGCGTCCGAGGCGTGACATCTGTTCCCGAGCGCTTTGATCTAGCGAGCTTCGCCTGCGATTGCTATTCATTCTGCTCAACTGCCTTCTGCGGGAAACTTGCATCTTAAGGGGACTTCCGCACATCTGGCATTGATTGACGCCCTCGTCGATATTCAAGAATGTGCACATGGGGCATTGCCTTACAGCCGAAGAGCGCGCATCTCTGACATCCATATTCAACAAGTTTCTCTCGAGGAGCTGCAGGGTAATGAATCGTCGATCTAACGCAGAAATACTCATCCCCGTCCATGGACTTGGGGGGGCTGCGAGCATGCTGGCAACACTCTTCAAGTAGCCACGGTCGACAAATTCTTTGATCAAGTATCGACCGCCCTGCTGAAGGAGCCCATCAAGAGCTTTGCAGGCGAGCATTTGTGCCTTGAGGTGAATTCCAGCGGCATACGCGTCATCACTGCTATACTTTTCTGCATCAACAACCCGTTGGTCGACAAGCTGCGTCAGAAGCTTCAGATACCTGTGAGGGGCCACTAAACTTTCCAATTCTAATGACACGGGGGAAACAGGCTCAAGTTCTTCCAAGTGAGTTACGATGGACTCTTTGTACTCCTCACGCGCATCATTATCCTCAACAAGCTTAGCGATACTTTTTTGCCGGGGTTTCACCCAAGCGACCTCAGCGGCTTGCCCATCGCCTGATACCAGCTTCGCAGCGCCCCCCGAGCGCAAAATCTCAAGATTGCCCCCAAGAACCGCAAGGGCGCCCACCAGGGACCACAGTCGCTGCCAATGTGAGAGAGAGAAACAGTCTTCAAATTCCTCCAAGATGTCTAGCTGACGAACATCCTCTATTCCAAAGCGCCACCTCTCAATCGCAGAAACATCTTCAGGAAGACGTACACCGTGAAGAAGTCCAGCGAGCAACGCTTTGTTCATGCAAACACGCCATCCATGCATTTCTGCTCCCAGAAGGCGCCGAAGAACCGCAACGAGCTCAGAAGCAGTCTCGAATGCTCCAGTTTCATCCCCGTGAAATATCTCGTTTGAGACCCCGCATGGCATCCAAAATATTCTCCCTACAAGATGCATCATGACGCGAACCACGGCAGGGAGAGAGGCGTAGTCGGCTGCAACGCCGTCGCCGTCATCTGTCGCGGCCATTTTTACGGGTAGAATTGTTTTCATGTGTTCCTCATTTTGCATAGTGAGGAGTAGCGCGCTATCCGCACTTTGCACGCTCGTTGAGGGAAGAACGCGCCCGAGAATGCGCAGCGCAAGAATGCTGCCAGTAGGAATACCTGCAAATGCAATCTGAAGAAGGCGCCTGATATCAAACGTTGAAGCAAAATCTTCTGAAGCGCTCGAATGAACGTATCGCATCAGGGCGTAAAGGAGCTGATTGATCAATAACACCAAGCGCTCAGACGGAGGAATTACTTCACCAGACGCAAGAAGTCGGATGTACGCCTCACGTGACGCAGATATGGATATATCTATACTTGCGTTGTCCCAATCAGCGCGCGACCAGGGCCGCGAATTTTCCGAAGCTCGCCATGCAAAGTGGGGCGATTGGACTGCATCGTCAAGCAGCGCGACTACGTGCCTTGCCAAGATTTGCTTCGTTTCGCAAGTGCTACCGCCAGAGGGCGATGCGAGGATCGCCAGTACCACATTCCAGTGAGACAACGAAACAAAATTCTCTTTCAACTTTAACGTTCGTAATCCTCCCACCAGCACAGAACTGCAGTACGCGCCCCCGGATAATCTAACGCTCGCTCGTTTCTCCCGCAACATCTCAATGAGCGAATCGCCTCCCATTTCGCAAGGAACCGCACGGTCGTCAAAAGATCCGTCGCCAACTTCTCCATTGCGATTTTTTCCCCACGCGAATACCCGTCCGTCTCGCATGCATGCCATTGCGTGGTCAGTGCCCACCTCAATGTCGACTACGAACCCTTCGTTTGCGTTCAGAGAAACGACAGGAGTTGGTATATTGACATTTCGTGTGTGTCCAAGACCTAGCTGACCCTGAGCGTTTTCTCCAAATGCGTGCACAACGCCGCAATCATCCAAAACAAACGTCTGCGCTGTTCCGCACTTGACGGTGTACACGCGAAGCGCGCCAAGTTCGCTGGCGCCACCTCCGACGCGGGAAGGCACAAGGATTCCCGTTGGAAATTTTGTTCCCTGACCGAGCTGGCCACGCTCATTGGATCCAAACGTGAACAAATCGCCATTGGAAGTGCATACAGCCGAGTGGTGTAGGCCAACGGCGACGCTAACGCAAGGATGGCTGAAGTCCTCAATTAGTTTAGGATCCGATACAGAAGGGGACCGACTTCCGATGCCAAGTTCGCCATTCAAATTTGCGCCAAATGAGAACACACGCCCATCTTCTGTAAGAACAAGAGTATGGTAGCGCGACGTTGCAACGTTGCTCACATATACGCCAGGCCTACCAACTACACCATTTACAGGGATTGGGTGCCACACGTGGCGCGTAAAACCGACGCCAAGCTGACCTTGATCGTTGCAGCCCCAAGCAAATAAGTGACCTGATGACATGGATGCAAAAACGGAGCCGCTGGTGCCAGAAGTGAAAAGGCGCATCGGAAAGAAGGACGAACCAGGATCTGAAAGCGTAAATGACACCCTCGTGGGCTTCCACACTTGAGCCTGAGACTGCGGCCGCGCGCAGGAACCGAGAGTGTTATTGCCCCACGTGTATACTTCCCCTCCGTCGGTAAGTGCAGCGCAAAATTCGCTTCCGCACACGATCTGAACCACTCCCAGCTTTGAGATGTTGGGCAATTCAACGGGAACGCGGAATCGCCGAAGCTTCTGTGCGGCAGGACTCAAGTTCTTTCCGCTAAAATATACGCTTGGTGTCTGCGCAAAGGCAAGCCCAAGAGGACCCACAACCTTTTTCAAGCTGTCTTCATTAGACGGCGACGGCGCATATTGAGAAGACGACCCTGCGCTACCAGGCTGCTGCGCACCTTCCTCATCGCGAGCAGTAGCGTCGCTGGGGGCGTCCCCTGACTGGTCGCTAAACTGGCGGGAAAGCGATACGATGCGGTCGCGAATATTTACCCAATTGCCGCACTCCTCGCTCTCTAGAGAAAAGGATGTCTTGCTGGCAATAAACTTGCCGCTAATGGCACTGTCCATCGTTGAAAACGTGGGAAAGTGAAGTGGGGCATCGTCCGCGTCTATCTCCCGCTTCCTCCTCCCAGGGTGCTCGTTATACATATCATCGGAAGATCCTTTGATCTTTCGAATGCATACGACGTTATCCCACGAAAACGTGCGCTTTTTTGCAGACGTAGCAGGCCTATCAAACTGAAATACAGCCATAATATTAATCTCAAGATCGTATACAATTCCAAACACTGGTGCGGGGCAAGTGATGGGAACGACACAAGCCGCAAGCATCCCGTCCGAGACGCACGACGCCATTTCAGCATAGTCCTCAACACCGACCAAACCAAAGTGCAGCGCGCGAAGCTGCTCAGAAAGTTCAACAGATACGTCGAGGTAGGCAACTCCAGATACAATGCTGTGCGAGCAAACGTAGTCTGTTTCAGAGTTCCGGGATATCCAGTGAATAGACGACGTCGTGGGGCACGCCCCGCGACACCAAAAAGGAGGTAGAGGCACCGGCGGGGACCTCTCAGGCTTCTCGCTATCGCGGGAAGGCGAAGATGAAGAAGCGTCAAGGCCTGTGCTCGTCGTTGACAGAATAGCACTAAAGAAAGAAGACACGTCGACTCCCCACCAGCCTACTGCACTCCAATCGACCGCGTCGAGAACGGAGAGAGCGGCATGGGACGTGTCAAGAGCAGCGATATGAAGTGTTTTCATGTACGCTTCACCTATTGCGCTGCGACGCTCTTCATCGATGCATTCAATACCTTTAACGTACCATGGGCCGCCACGTTGTGGACATGCATTGTTCACAGCACTGCGCGCATGGCCAGCATCCGGCGAGCAGAGCGGCGTTAGCTGTGCGGGCAGCGACCGCGCGGAAAGCGCTAATCGCATAGAAGCTAGAATGATGCGACGCGAATGGGACGGAAGGTTCACGCTGGAAGAAAGCATCGAATCAAAACTCTGCAAACCAAGAAGACGAGCTTGAGCCCTCTTTGACTGCGTCGTCATTTTGTTTTCGAGGAGCGACGCATCTGAATCGCTCTCCAAAAATCGCATAATTGCTGTGCGAACTCTAACCTGATCCTCGTCCTCGTTCGAAGATGCTTTGAATTTTTTGCCGAGGCGCTTTACGTCAGCTTCCCAAAAGCCTTTTCCTCGATCCCTTTCAGCTGCGATAAATATGGAGCTGCTCTCGGTTTTGAAGAAAGGTCGCGCCTGCAACAAAAACGAGCATCGCTGTTCGAAACGTGCACCGATTTCTGCGTAGCCCAGTCCACTCGTCTGCTTCTGCTTGCTTATTGTTTTCAGTATACTCATCGCAGATTTCCACAGGGGTACCAGGGATTCGAGGCTCGCTGCTTTGTCTCTCACCCACGCGCACTTTGAGTGCCATAGGAGCGCTGCGTAGCAGCATCTGAGAGATCTCCACACCTTATCGACGCCAGACTTGCGTCGAAAGCGCATTTTGTCTGTTTTTTTGATTGGGGAGACGGCTTCGAGGGCGAGCATGAGCTCTGCGCCAAGCGTTGACTGGGAACTCGCATCGCCAGCAATACCGCCTGAGACCATGCCTTCAATGATTGGAAGGTGGCCATCACGTGGCTCCCAGCCTCCTTTCAGTAAATCGCCCAACGCCTTCACAGCCTCGTACTCGTGAACATCAACATCAGGGCCAATCGCTGCGCACGCAGCAAGATGTCCCGCAGCTCTAGTCGCTGTTGCCATAAGGGGTGAATTCGACAGAGCTGAACTCGCAAGGAAACCGAGAAGATTTTGCAGGGGAGAAAGAGCCTCCTCGGCTACGATCACAGCGTCGCTGCCGCTAAGCGCTGATATTGCCAAGGCAGATACGCGCACGATGCCAAATAGAAATGTGTCGGGAATAGATGCAGGCTCTGCTGCAATTTCGGTACATACGCCAAAAACAGCTCTGGCGTATGATGCAAAGAGACGCACATACTTTGCATCGCCGCGGTCGAGGGCCCCGTGGAGTACGAGGTATTGCGCGCACAGCAGCGCGTCGACAATATCCTTAGATGAAACGACCAATGCGTCTCCTTTTTCTATAAGCAAACGCACCATCTTGGACATTAGATTAGATATAGACGACACTTGGCTCACGTCAGCGTCGGACATGAGCTTTTCCCAAAAAGCCATTCGCCTCATCCTGGGCATCTGCTCTACCATGAGCACCTCTTCGGCAGCTCCCAGGGTGTTCTCTGCACCCCCGCTGCTACCCAGAATATTACCCAAGAACTCGCTTTGCTCCTTTGTCGATGGAAAAATTACGCTAAAACCGATGCAGGTTGCACGAAGCGCGTCGCGATGAATGTTGGCACTCACAGCATCGTCGACGCCCCCGATACGCTTTTCAATAAGTCCAAACATGACGCTTCGAAAGCACTTGGAAAGGTTCACTGTCTTATCTGTTTCAACGGTAGGACTACCAAGCAGCCTCCGCGATATGTAGTCTCTTAGGACTTTATCGGCATTTGCGCCATCTTCCCCGGGCGCCTTACCATCACCGCATAGAAGTGCCTCCACTGCCGATCCCCCGAGAGCTTGGATGGAAGATATCACCTCACTCAGCATCTTTACTGCAAATGAGAGGCATTCTTCTACATACCGCCTTCTATCTGCAGATGACGACGCAAAGTCTTTTTGGGACGCAAGATGCTTGAAGTGAATAACCAAGCAAAGCGAAGTGCACAAAGTATCCCGCGTTCCTTCGACTACCATTCTTGGAGCGTCATTATCCATCGCGTTATCATCAATGGCACCAAATCCAAACGCAGCAGCTCCCATTAGCATCATCACAGCATCATTCAGCGACTCAGGAGGAACGCTGCGGTGCTCGCACTCATCGCCTCGTCTCGACGCGGCTATCTTTTCGATGGGATGGCGCAGCGATGCTACGATAGCAGCAACAGTTTCTGCAGATGGGTCTCGGCAAGCGGATCCGAGAACGGGCGAGCCTGATGCCTCTGGTATAGCGTGCAGGAGAAGTAAGCACAAATCCATCGTCGCAGTTGCTGATCCCGAAACGGCGGAAAGCTCTCCCGCAGATCGCGTAGCTGCGCCCAGGGCTTCTAAATTGGGCGACGTGCCGCTGAGATATCTTGCAGCCACTTGCGCTGATATAAGTGAAAGCGTTGTGAGAGCAGATGCGCCCGCCTTGGGAACGTCGATGCCCCCGCGCAGAGAAAGCGCGGGAACATGGTCTGAGATGGCATTAACGACCACGTGGAGCATAGCGGCCGATACACTCGGAGCGGAGGCATTTGTTACCTCTTGCATCATGCCGCTCGTTATGCTTCTTAGGACCTGAAAGCAAGCGCGAGTGCCGGCGGGGATGTCGTCGTCGTCGTCGTCGTCATCGTATCGCGCGTCGCCAAAACTGCCAGCAATCTCATCTGGCGGGTCCCACACGCTCTCGCCCGAAACAGCATTGTGCCAGTACACCTCTCCCGTCGCATCGTCAATATATTCTGTCCACTTTGCGGATCTTCTTTTTGCGGAGGCGTCCTCCATAGATTCATTCTCATCTCCGCATCTCTCTTTGTCTATTTGTCGCAACGATGCCATGGAAGTTGGGGTAAGGAGCTCTTTGAGAACGCGAAGCTGCGCTTGCTCCTCAACGTGGCACATGAGATCCTGGGTGCTCCACTTGAGCCCAGAGAGCAGCGAGAGCTCGGTTCCAGACCGTACTACGACCGGCGCTTTCGACGTATTTTCCGATTCCGCTGGTATCCTCCCGTCGCCGTCGTCGTAAACGACAGAGAGAAAAGCATCTGTTCGCTCTCGCTCGATAGCAGCGGTTGCAATTCGCATTACCTCCTCCAAAAAGGGTCCCCGCGCAACAATATTCCACGAGCTTGCGCTCTTATTTGATTTGAAATAATCGAAAAAGTACTCAGCGATTGACTCCGGAGGTTTGTACACCGGTATTTCTTCATCGACAATCCTCACAAGCTTGCTCGCCTTTTCTACAAGGTCGCTTTTTTCTATGATATTGCCCAAAGGGGCACCCCCCGTCGCATCCTTGATTATCCTAATGAGCTCGCTCGTCGCGAGCGCAGCTAGCTCGTCCATCGTGTAGCTCTTTTCTACTTTACCTTCCGCGGGCGCCGCAACGGGACTCGCCCGCATCCCCGGATACGACATTTCCTAAACGTAAATAAAAAAAATTAATAAGAAAACGACGCAAAGCAC
>JACLAC010005308.1_pt1 | contig 19475 bp, 9 predicted proteins | sample 8027881 | NCBI WGS metagenome assembly JACLAC01 (sample SAMN15725517, study PRJNA655200) | protist metagenome | isolation source: fluorescence activated cell sorting (FACS) single amplified genomes of... | place: Spain: Blaines Bay Microbial Observatory, Mediterranean Sea | collected 2016-01-19 | reverse complement strand
TGACCGAGGCGGAAGCGGAGTAGACGGAGTAGGCGAGAGCGATCAACGTCACGAACAACCCGACAAAAACCGAAACCCAGTCGTCGCCCTTTCTATGGAAGGCGTTGCACCTCTCTACGGGGTTTGCCGCTACTGCGGACGATGCCAGATATACTAGATAGACCGCGACCACTGATGATGTCAGTAGATTGGCATCTTTACTGACGAAGAGCTGCGATAGCGTCGCGCAGACGACCAGTATTAATGTAATGGACAAGATCGTGTCCGGGGCGGGGCAGTCTCCATGGACAGCTGGGGAGGAGAAATAGGTGAATAAGAGAGCGATGCCCACGATCGCCGCCACGTACAGTATCAGTGCTCCGACTAATAACGCCACTAGGGGCGAGGGATAGCCGCACCACAAATCTACATCTTCCTCGGCTATTGCTACAAGTGAATCATTCGCCCAGTACGCTAAATCTATAAGTAGAATCTGCTGTAAGATGACGAAAATAAATCCACCAAACCGCGCGACCCACACGTAGCCTTCTAACCCAAAGACCGGGTTCGGTATCAATAATGAAATACAAAGTAACAAAATCCATCCCAGTAATTTAGCGACCCACCTCCGATCGTGGAACGACGGATCTAACCAACCAACAGTAGCGTTGCTGACGAAGAAGATCGCGGTACAACATGAGACCCGATACACCGCGGCGGCGCCTTTGCACGCGTTCGTGTCGCAGCCCTGGTTAAAGGCGTAATAATCCAAATGGCGCACCGGGAGGTAGTACTGCCCGACCAACGAAAACACGATAGCGAGGATCATGACCCACATGCTGCCGACGCGGCCCGCGTCGGGGTTCACATGCCCTTCCTTCGTCTTCGTGCCGCAGGCGCAGCAGGCGCGGCAGACGCCCTCGCAGCAGGCGCAGGCCGCGCAGCAGGCGAGCGAGGCGACGCAGCCCATCCTTTTTCTTTTCGTTTAGGGTTTTTTGTGATGCGTCGACGGCGTACGACGGCTCAGTCTCTGTGGTCACTGCTTGTCACTGCTTGTGTGACGCGTCGGCGTAGAACGAAGAGCTGTAACAACGGGCAGAGTCACAGCGGTATGGTGGCAGCACAGTGAAGTCGAATTGACGATCGCTTCGACTCTCGCACGGTCAGCGTCGTTTTTTGTGGCTTGTTTATTACTGTGAATTTGCTCCGCGCCAAAATTTTCAGAACGCGCGACGACTCGTCTGCAGCGCATCCAAAGAGTCCTCGCGAGCTCTCGCGAAGCAGGCAGGCGCGCGCCGGCAAGCAAATTCGGACGGGGTTGCCAACCTCCCGCGTCCAAAATCGCGTGCTGCCCGCCGCGCGGCCGTGGGAAAGCGCTGCACCCGAGGCGCCTGGGAGCACTTTGAAAAGCAGCCCCATCCACGGGTCGGAGCGCGGCTGCCCGCCGAGGCGCCATTCTAAGAGGAACCCAGACTCCCATCTAAGCTGCGGGCCCGCGCGGTCCTGAACGCGAGCCGGTTGCGTAGGTCAGTAGGATAGGATAGGAGCCAAGATGTTCGTCTACCTCAGCAAGAAGATCGCCATCCCCAACGGCGTCAAGCTCCACTCGCTCGCGTGGAACCCGGATCACGGGTGGTTGGCCGCAGGAGGGGCTGATGGCTTGCTCAAAGTGCTTAAGTTGGATGCCCCAAGACCGGCCGGTGCGACGCAAGCGCCCTCGAACCTATCAATGAATCAAACATTAGAGGGCCACCAAGGGGCCGTCGTTTGTAGTACGTGGAACGCCAATTACCGGAAACTCACGACGTCCGACCAGAACGGTTTGATCATAGTCTGGATGCTCCACAAGGGCGTCTGGTTCGAGGAGATGATCAACAACCGGAATCGCTCAGTAGTGAAGGCCATGAAATGGACCCCGGACGGCCAGAAGATCTGTATCGTGTATGAAGACGGGGCGGTGATTGTTGGTTCAGTCGACGGTAATAGATTATGGGGCAAGGAGATGGAGACCGGTTTAACTAATGTCGAGTGGTCCCCTGATGCCTCTTACATATTGTTTGTTACGACCGATAGTGAACTACATATCTACGATTCGCAAGGTACGAAGGTGAAATCAATCCCATCTCTCAGTGATCGTGAGTCGAAGAAGAAACGGACCAATGCATTGATAGTAGCTATTGACTGGTACGATGGCATGGAGGGCTACGCGGACAGCACGGCGCCGACGCTGGCCGTGGCCTACGCGGACGGTCGGGTCCAACTCGCTCGCGGTAGCGATGATGCGGACCCCATCATTATTGATTCTGGTTTAAGATTAAGAGAGTGCAAGTGGGACACGCGCGGCACGACTTTGGCTTTGGCCGGTACTTCCGAGGAGAAGAGGGACGCCGTAGTGCGGTTCTACTCCCCGAAGGGCGTGAAATTGCGCTCCTTAAAAGTGCCCGGTGGTGTTATTAATGCCTTGTCCTGGGAGGGCGGCGGTTTGCGCATCGCACTAGCGGTCGACGCGTACATCTACTTTGCGAATGCTCGCCCAGAACACAAGTGGGGCTTGTTTGCCGGTGAGGTCATTGTTGCTGCCTATCAGCCTCCGGAGAGAAGTGGTACGGCACTTGTTTTTTGGGACCTGCGGACTGGTGATAAAGTGAAAAAACGAGCCAATGGCCTCAGACATGTCAAGGCCATCGGCGACCACTGCGTGACCATATGTGATGAAGTAGATATCCAGTCCAAGAAAACGACACATGCTATTAAGTTACGAGACGCTATAGGTGTCGTCGTGGAGGAACGCTCAAGTCCTTTAGATCCGAAATTTTGTTCTCTGACCGAACACTTCTGTTTGGTGGCTTCCGAAAGATATGTCTACGTCTGGCAGTTCGCTAGGCAACAGTCCGTGAAAGGCCGCGAGCAGAAGATGCAGAAGGAACTTATTTCACTGAGGGAGGCCGGTGGGCGAGAAAAGGTCCTGGACGTCGAGGATGGTGCCACGGTGCCTTTACAAGAATTCCGGGAAGATGAGGACAGAATGCGGGACCCCATTACCTCGATAACGGCTTCCGAAAAAGCGTTGTTCGTCGGTAGAAGGAACGGGGACGTCCACGAGTACGCGCTACCGACGCTCAGGCAGAAATGTGTCCACCGCTACCACTCGGCGCCCTGGTTGTTGCGGGTGAACTGCGACGCGTCCAAGATCGCTGTGGTCGACGCGCACGGGCGGTTGGGTGTCTTAGATCTGTCAGCTGCGGACCCCGAGCGCCGGGTGAAAGTAAGAGACGAGTTCTCCGAGGAGAAAACGGAGGAGAAGAAGGACGACGACGACGTCCCACCGGTCATGAAATTGGAGCGGAAGGACTGCTGGGACGTGCTCTGGGCCGACGACGACCCCGAGTCTTTCGCTGCCATGGAAAAAACTAGACTTTGTGTGTACAAGAATTTGGAGCCCGAGGAGCCTGTCGTTTGTAGTGGTTACCTCGCATCGTTCAAGGACTTGCAGGTGACGTCTGTGGTCTTGGAGCATGTCGTCCAGTCGCCGGATAAAGTGCAAAAAGACTCCGTCGTTAACAATGACACGGCTCGACTACGAGAACTGAAGGACAAAATAGCGCAAACAGGGGCAAGCGACGCCTACAACTTTGTGGACGCGAACCCGCATCCTAGATTGTGGCGGCATCTCGCGGAAGCTGCTTTAGAAGCTCTTGATTTGCAATGTGCCGACAAGGCGTTCGTCCGGTGTTCTGATTACCAGGGCATCCAGTTCGTCAAACGGCTACGAGCATTGTCGGACCGCATGAAGAGGAAAGCGGAGGTCGCGGCGTTTTTCGGGCGCTTTGAGGAGGCCGAACAGATTTATCGGGATATCGATAGAAAGGACTTGGCCATCGATCTCCGAACTAGATTGGGCGACTGGCAGCGCGTCGCGGAATTAGTCCGGAGTGGTGCGGGTGACGACAAGACGCTCCAAGCTTCCTACCTCAAGTTAGGCGACCACTACGCCGGGAGAAGTAGATGGTCTCGTGCTAGAGAATTCTACGACCTCGCCGGGGACGTGGAAAAAAGAGCGTCCTGTTATTATCGGTTGGAGGACTTTGATGCGTTGGAGAAGCTCTTATCGAACCTACCGGAGCGGCATCCGTTGCTCGGGGAATTGGGTCGCATGTTCGAGTCCGTAGGCTTGCATACGCCCGCGGTCGACGCTTACCTAAGAGCCAACGAACCGAAACAAGCCGTGGACTGCTGCGTTTTGTTGAACCAGTGGGAGCGCGCGGCCGAGATCGCCGAGGACCATGGCTACCAGCAGATCGAGGGGTTGTTGGCCAAAAGATCTGGGCAGTTACTCAGGGAGGGCCAGAAATTGCTGGCTGTCGAGTTATATCGCAGAGCAAACCGTCCTACTGATGCCGCCAAACTATTGGCCACGATAGCGGAAGAAGTAGGCGTCAAGAACGCCTGTCCGGTCCGAGCGAAGAAATTACATGTCTTGGCCGCGTTAGAAGTTGAAAGGTTTAGAAAGAAAGCATTGGATCTAACGACGACGAACGGCGACATTGCGCAGACGACGGCGGCCACGCTAGACACGTTGATGACCCAGGACGCCGATAGTGGGACAGGAGCAGGTAGAAAAATTATGGACAACGCCTGGCGCGGCGCGGCGTGCTACCACTACTACTGTTTAGCCCACCGGCAATTGTACGACGCGCAGTACGTCGACGCCATGAAGACTTCTATACGGTTGTCAGAGTACGAGGACGTCCTCCCCAAGTGCGACATCTACTCGCTCGTGGCGCTGTCGGCGTATCACGCGAAGGACTGGTATGTTTGTTCTAAAGCTTTTATTAAGCTCGAGACGCTGGACGACCCGCCGCAATGTGACGATGAGAAGGAGGACTATCTGGAAGAAATCCAGAAGCTGGCCATTGATATATTTACGGACCACGCGCCCGGCGACAAAAGTCCCAATAATTTAGACCCGTGCTACTTTGAATGTTTGAACATGGGCGTCGGGTACGCGGCCTGCACCAAGACTGGAAGAGCTGTACTAGATGGCCGGACCATAAAGTGCAAGACGTGCCGGCACCACGCGATCGAGAGCGCGCTCGACGGCGCGAACTGCTGCCCGCTCTGCCACTCGGCCTACCCGGACGAGTACCGCTCCTGATCCCGTGTAACTCATCATTAGAGCCTAGGGGTCGCGGTCCGTGCGCCAGAACTCGAGGATCTTCCAGAAGAGAACGTCCGGTAGGGTACGGCGCGCGAACAGCGCGTGCATATCGCGATACCGTGGCACCGCCGCCCGGCCGCGCTCCGTGAGCTTGCGCAGAACGACGAGCTGGACGCGAGGCTCGTTCGCGTAGCGCTTCCAGGAGCCCGCGGCGCGCACCGCCGTTAGCAGTTCAATGGGCAATCGTCCCATTTGTTCGTGCCGTCCGCTCTCGCGAGGTCAATACCTCAGGGCCAAGCCCGAGAGTGAAGCTTACGGGACCCCAAAGCGGGTCTTTCGGCCGTGAGGCTTCGCCGCCCCGCTTGTCGTTCCGCCCGCCCGCGGCGAAGCCCGGGTGTCGCCCGCCATCAGACTCTAAGTTCTGGTTTGCGGGATCGGCGATGAGTCAGCGACGATGAGGCAGTCTGAGGGGGTGTCGCCCCGGGGTGCGGCTTCCAGGGCTTCCCGCGCGTTTAGGCTTCGCGTGGCTAGCGGCCTGTAAGACACTAGCAAGCACTGACCGGCGCGCGCACGTCTCGTCGTGCCATACCGCTGCCAGCTGAGCACGCTGGGAGCAGTTTGGTTCATAGCGGTCCTCTGCTCCACCGCTGCCAGCGCTGAAGGCACGAAAGCACGCCTGTCAGCGAGGGCAGCAAAGCGAGGCCACATCGCCGGCGCCGCAACGGCACGCGGCAAGTAGCCTAGTTTACAAGCAGGCCTGTCGCCGAGTCGCAGCGGTCGCTTTGCCGCGAGCGAGAGCAACGACAGCTCACACAGCTGCGCGAGCGACACGGTAAATGAACGGTGACACCATGGGCGGCGGCGCCAGCGGCCTGCAAGCCGCGCCCACGAGCCCGCTCCAGCCGCCGGCGCCGCCGACGGCCGCGGCGCTGCGGGAACTACAAAAAAGGAAAAGGGTCGCGTCGGAAGACACGGACCAGCTCGTGGACTGCTACCCTTATGCTTTCTCGCCCTTGTTACTCTTCGCACCGAGCGCATACTTCGACCGAGGGTATAGTAACTACCACGCGGTCGCGCAGTTCTTCTCGGGTGTGCTCGAGGTGGACATGCTCAGCAATGTATTAGCCGATAGAAAAAACATGCTCTACGAGGAACTTTTAGAATATGTCCAGTCCCAACAAATGCTTGTGACCTGTTGCATAGATGCCCATTTCACGGCGTTCCAGTGTCTGGAGCGAGGTGCCGTGGTACATTACGACCCGGCGGGCGGCGGCCAAAAATTACTCACAGGAGACGGCGCCCAGAGTCACGTCCTGTGGCATTTGTTGAAATGCGGCTACGGCAACAGCCAACACATCCAAGAAAACCCGGAAGACTACTACACGTCCTACCAGGCTCCCAATGTTCGTAGGAAGATCTTCAAGATGTACCGCGATCTCAATAGGAGGTACGGGAGGAGTGGCGCCGGGTTCGAGAAACCGGTCAGGTTAGACCTACAGGAGTGGTACCTCGTGAACAGGGCCTCGAATCCATCGGAAATGGACGCCCAAAGAACGGGCAACACTTGTTATTTTCAGACGTTTTTATTCGCGTTGTTATGTCGCGCGGGCGGTCCACTCACCATCCAAGGATCTACGTTACATGTCCCAGATCCGGCTCGCTTGGAACGGTGCTCCGTGGCTGTAGCTCGCTTCTTACTGGAGTTCTGGCGGGGCCCCGACGGGTGTCTGAGGCCGCTCACGAATGCGAATGTCCTCCTCGACTTCTCAAGATATAAAGCAGCGCCCTACTTCGACCTCTGTGTCAAGTACCTCGCCAAGTATGCGACGACCGTAAACTACGCCCGGCAGATCACCGAGGTCCACTCCTACTTGTGTCGTACGCGTATTCTACACCGCTACGCCGATTTCTCGCTAGTCGGGGCCGTATCATCGGCCCCGAATACCAAATCTCTCCAAAGAATAGGCCACGCGAACGACGACGCCGTGTCGCAGTTAGCGAGGGCGCACTTTTATAAATATAGGGCCACTTCTTTAGCGTTTGGCTTCCACGCGCAAATTGTTTTACGGTTGAGAGACTTCGCGGGCTTCCATTCGTTGCGAAAGAACTGCTTGTTAGATCACTACGCGGACCTCCAACCGATCCTGTCGAACATCCTCGAAGCGCCGTTGCTCCAGAGAGGCTTACACAGAGACTACTACTTCTACGGCCAGTACGAGAACGGCCAGAAGGAGTTGAGAGATGCGCATCATTACTTATATGCCGTCGACTTGTTAGCTCTACTCAAACAGGAAAGAAAAACGGACCGAGACCTCGAAACGCGCATACGAGCCGCGAATCATATACTAGCTGATCAAGCGAGGTACTCCACGTCGCGAGCGGCGGACTACGACGAACTGCTCGATGAAGATGAATTCCGAAGGAGCAACCACCGGCAACTCTTCCTGGACCACTTCCCGAGTCACGCGTTTTTTGGTGAATACGTGTCACTGGGCTTCCCGGACGAGGATTTGCGGACGAAGGACATCAACACTCTCAGTCGGGCGGCGTTCTATACGACGAAGCTCATGTCTCGGTCGTCGGGAAGGATGGAGTACGACTTCGCGAAGGAGGCGATCAATCAGATGGCGCGCAATGGTTTGAGAAGATATGAAGGCACTATCGGTTCAGTACCGCAAGCCAAGGAGCGGACCGTCGTCCACTTGAAGATCGGTCTGGGGTTCGCCTGGACGAAGTACAATAGACCTCTGCACTTTTTATCAGTTGTGGAGCGTTACTGGCGGAATCCTGATCTCACGGGTCTGCAGCTCTTCGGGAAAGATATTCGTAGTTTGCTAGCTATCTCGTGCCAGAAACTCGTTGATGATAGTAGTCATTCTTCGTACGCGTACGGTCCGATACAGATGACCACGCATGGCGATTTGGATTTAGCTGTCGCGGCGGACCATTCCCAGGTGACACCCGGTTGTACGTCGGGTCGATCCGACGCTTGTAACGTCATTGCGGTGGATCGGGTGTTCGAGCGGAGTTACTTACAAAGGGCCCTGGAGGGATTGATGAGTAGAGTCGACGGTGAGATCCGCACGGACGACGCGGAGATCAACCTCGCGTTGTTGTCTTTGTTGCTGGACTTTGGGTTATTTAGATACGCGTCTTTGCTACGGTTGCCTTCACTCCCAGCAGCTGGTAGGGGAGATTTGAGACAGCTGCAAGTCGAGGTCTCCGATTCAATACATGAACGAGACAAGAAAACGACGCAGGACGGCGTCACGCGTCTAAGGGTGGAGGATTTACTGTTTGAGGTGGCCCACAAGTTTCTAGTTAATAGGAGAGTTGACGCGAGAGGTTATGCGAACAAAGTCATTAGAGCTCTGCAAGCGGATCCCGAATATAGAGATTATGTCCTCCTAGTGAAGATATATGTCTCATTGTGCCAGATCAACAAGAGCGCCGAAGTTGATTCTTATAAGCTCAAGGTCGACGGCGCGTTTCGCATCGTCGTACCCAGACAGTTCTCCGTGGCCACGTCCGACTATCTGGATTTAATCACGAGACGGCACACCTTCACGGAGTCTAACGGATTGATCAAGTACGACGAATTACCTTTATTCGACCTCGGCGACGGCAGCACGCAGCCTGATGTTCAATTATATAAAATTAGAGTTGATCCGCGACGACCCGGCGTCGAGTCTGTGGTGAGGTATGTGGAGATAAGGAACGTCTTCAGATCGACGTCGGACAAGTATTTGCTGTTCGTCGCGGACGCGGCGTTGCGGGTTGACGCCACACCTTCCGGAGTGGAGGTAAGAGTCAATCAAACTAGAGTAGAGGTCTGCGCCGCCTTCTTCAACGACGCTGTCAGTTTCGTGCCTTGTTTCACGTACGCTGACAGCGAGGACGCCGTGTTACTCGCGAGTAGACATATAACCTACCACGTCGACGGAGGAGGCCAGCACCACGTCGACTATTATGGCATGAAGCATGAAGTGGTGGAGTGTATCGATAGCGACGAGTGCTTCGTGGATCTGAATGACGAGCACGCCTTCCAGACGAGTCATCTCAATGACTTAATTACCGAATCGAAGGTCACGTTCTACCACCCGGACTACGTGCTGCAAGTACCTAGTCGGCAGCACTTGATCAATTTGCTGCATCTCGCGGCTCACTTACGAAATGTTTCATTATTTATTTTAGTTTTGTTTCAGTTAAGGCGAGCCTCGGTCAAACTCGACTACAAGTTCCGCGACGGGAAAGTGACGAAAATCTCCGGGCCCTGGCAGGAGGCTATTAGATATGTGCTCGGAAGTTCGTCGAACCAAGAGTACGACGCTTTATTTGAGAAGCAGTTCCATAACTTGGATCAGTTCCAAGACGCGTCGTTAGACGTCTTCGTCGACGCGTTGTGTGATGTTTTTGTCAAGTATCACCGAGACAGGTCGATCGTGCCGCGGCCGAAGCAGAGATCTTTTCTCAGAAAAATTATCGAGGCGAAGGAGTGTTTCCACTTTTCCGAGGTGGGTAGTGGGAAGACGAAGGTCATCTTGCCGTTGTTTTGCATGGCTTTTTTATCTTCCAATAAAGCGGTCCGTGAAGCATTAAGTAGAGGTGGGCGCGAGAAGCGCTGTTTGGTTGTCTTAGTGCCAGAGCATTTAGTACCGGACGCGCGAGCGCAAGTGTATAGGTACTGTCTCTCCTTGAATTTCAGACAAGATTATAGGATCTACGACGACATCTTCGCGTTACTGCACGACGACGTCCGATTAGATGAAGGTTTAAGACGCACCTCCGCGTACTCGCGAAGCCTCTCGACCGGACAGCCACCGAAAAAACAGATCTTCGTCACGTCCTTCAACCAGTTCAAGAAGGCGTTGACCTACGACGCGATCTGTCGGAAGGTCTATCCTAATAGAGATAGGGTCTTAGTTTTAGTTGATGAGGTCGATGATTTCCTGGATAGAGATAAGCTCGTGTTTAACATCTGCCAGAACAAGGCGAATAACTTTTCTCGTGAAACTTTACAAAGGTATTTAGAAACAGCTCGGGCGGCGTATCTGAATCAATCGTGTCCCGAACAAGGTTCATACTGGGCTACTTTATACCAAAAGTTCCTCGCGATCCATAAAGAAGTGCAAGACGCGTCTCGTTCACTGAATAAGTCCTTCGGCATCTTCAATGAGGCCACCTTGAGGCATTGCTCCTCAAACATCGCCCAGGACTTGGACGGGTATCGTTCATTAATTGCGAGGCCGTACGAAAGTGTCAACAGGGCGATGCCCGGTTCGTATTACTCCGATGTCGAAAGGACTATATATTTAACATATTATGTGCTACTAGAAGACGTGCAGAAGTACGATGCATTATTTAAGGAGGAGCGGAAGTTCCTGTCCTTTGAATACTTTAGTAAGTACCTAAGGAAGAGTGGTGTCGAATATGACGACTTGGTGTATGGCCACGACCCTCTCAGCCACATCATCGAGTTGCATCCGGCGACGAAAGATGGCTTAACTAGATTTCTGTACGAGATTGTGCTGAAACGCATGGAGATCCGCGACCGAGCTCGGTCGGTCAATAGCGTGGATGTGGTCTTCAACTTCGACTGCGTGGGCTTCACGGGCACGCCCTTCATTGACAACTACCCGACGTCCTCGTATATCCGGAAGGAGAGCACTAGTCAAATACCGGATTTGATCGACCGGGGCTTCTACGCGCACAGCGTCGAGAAGCTCTCGCAACAGAACTTTGAGGAGCGATTCAGGATGTTCCAAGGTACTAATAGTAATGTTACGGTAAGGTACGCGCTGTCTGATTTCGTCGACTACGGGAATGAACTCGAAGTGCTCAAGTCAATATTACAAGGTAACAGTATGTCGGACGAAGACCACACGATCCCAAATGTGCTGGTGGATTTATGTGGGGTCTTCAAACGGAGTAGTGTACGAGACGTGAGGGATGTGATCGTCGCAGAGACGTCCTATAGATACGTTTATCACGTGGACCCGACGGACGGGGGCGATCGGATACTATGCTGCTCGACGTCGACAGACGTGCCTTTTGACGAAGAATTTTATAAATATCTCGTGACGGAGTATCAGGAGAGACTGCCCGAAGTCGTGTTCTTTTTTGTTGATAATCGTAATGTGATCGGGAAAGATGTGCCCTTCCAGCTAGCCTACCGGGAAAAGTTCCAGAAACCGTTATTTGCGGAAAGTGTCGTGTTAGCTCACGACGTCGACGATTTTAGTAGAATATGGCAAGCATTAGGTCGAAGTAGAACTATGAATGATACTACTTTCACGATCTACTTAGCGGGCTACTCCATGGAATATGGGCGCGAGGCGGCGGACGTCTGTGCTTGGCGACTTACCAGAGATCTATACATAAAGAACTGCGACATGCGCACCGCGGGGAATCTGTCGTCGATCTACCAGACGCTGATTGCAGTAACTAACTTGGCCAATCAACGCTTCTACCACGAAGATGATATTGTGAACGACTTCCTGGAGCGGATGTCGGGCCACCTCCCTGACAAGGTCGATGGACTCGCTCGGAAGTTCGCGGCCGAGATTTTCGGGAACAGAGTCTGCGCGGGCATCGTCTGCAATATACTACGATCAAAATTCGCCGTCTCGACTTCCGAACATGTGCGGAACGTGGCGCCGTCCGAAGATGTCGTTAAAAGGTTGTTAGTGGAACTCGCACGAGCGAAGCACGAGGTCCGTATTACCTCGAATGACGTTTATGATCTCGTAGTAGCGTTCCTGTCGGGCGACGCGAACGACGAGGGCCAAGAAATCTTCTACACAAAGCAGCAGCAGAAGCAGAAGCAGAAACAGCAGAACAAGAACATGGATAGTGATACCATGGAAAGCTGGGATAGAAGACATCAGTTACCTTTACATTTTGAGGAGTCCGACTACTACCAAGCCTCTAAGAGGGGAGAGGACCGGGTCTCTGCCTGCTTGGCTCTACCGATACCGAAGGCTTGTTTTCGGGTGGCCTACACTACAATGGGTAGGAGGCGCACGATACGTTTGTTTCCGACGGTGCAATTTGTGTATTCCCATCATATAAAACCCCAGTACGTCGACGAGGCCCTGCGTTCAGCTGTAAAGGCCGGCCTGCGGCAACCTGATGTGCGCGGCTGGTTCTGGAAGTGTATTGAGACAGGTGACGCGCAGGAGGAGGACGACGACGCTGGTGGTGCGATGAACGTGAGCATCGAGGCGAACCTCCTGAGGCAGAACCCGCAGTACTCGCTGCTGGCTCTGAGGAGGGGCGTGTATCTGATAGGAACGAAGGACCAGTTCAATTCGTTTGAGGTGTCTTCTTCACCGCTCGCCCAGGACGCGCGCTACGTGGTGGACGAGGCGGGCTTTGTTTTGTACGACGCGGATGCGTCGGCATCCCGCGACTTGGATGGCTTCGGGCCTTATGGCATCGAACAGTCGGTGCTCGCCGATTCCTTGTCGAAATCCGAGGTCGCCAGGAACGTCCTCGACTACTACACAGACAGAAAAAGGGACCTACAACGGTGCCTCGACAACTACTCGGGCGCGGCGGGCGCGGGGTTTGTCTGTTGGCGCTTCGTGATGATGGACGCGTCGCGCGCTCGTTGTTTGTCGCATTCCGGCGACGGCGATGTAAGGATGGCGGCGGACGCGGCGGCCTCGTCGCGGGACTTCATGGCGCCGGACTAGGATCTAAGTTTAATAGGTTGTGTTTATCTAGTATCTCTACCCCTATGTACAAACAACATCCATCCGAGGGTACTTGTCGTATCTAGCGCGATCTGATGGTTAGTACATCCATAATTAGGCGGCTACCGCACCGCCCCGCGTGAGCGTCGCCCGCACGGCCTTCTGGCGGTTCGCGTCGGCGCCAGACGTGAAGTTCGTTGATGACGCGAAGGGCGGTCGGCCGAGGCCCCGCGTAAGCGTGAGCGCGGCGCGAAGCTCAGGCACCGCCGCGGGATCGCCGACCAAGTGGTCTAGGAGGAACGCGGCGCAGTCGACGAGGACGTCATCAGGTCGCCGCGAATCGTGTTTTCCGCCCTCGTCGACCCGAAGCGTCGCGGTATTCTTAAATGCCTGTTGCAATTTTTTCGAGTGCTTGAGGCCCACGAACGTGTCCTCGGACCCGTGCACCAACAGAATCGGACAGACGGGCGCCACGGCGTCGACGCGCACGTCGGTAATCTTGAAGCCCGCGCGGTAGGCCACGGACCGACTTACGACTCCCATCGCCGCATCAACTAACACCGAACCCACTTTCTCGTCCAGTAGGTCGTGGACGAGCATGGGGAGGGAGGCAAAGGCCGAGTCTGAGATCACGCAAGACACGAGGGGGTCCAGTTTCGCCGTACACATCAGCGCCGTCGCCGCGCCCATCGACCGCCCCCAGAGCGCAACCTTACCATTCGACCGGCCGCCACTCCTTAATTCATGTAATACAGCTTCCGCATCGAACTTCTCGAAGTGGCCCAGGGACACGAACTCGCCCTCGGACAGCCCAGATCCCGCCATATCGACGCAGCAGAGCGTGCACCCTAGTTCGAGCACAACTTTCAGAACCTGGAGCGCTTCCACTCTGCACGAGGCGTTGCCGTGGAGATACAAAACACAAGGAAGATCGGCCAAGCTGGAGCCTACGGGCTTCCACTGGCTGCACTTCAGTTCCACGTCTTGGCGATTGTTCACGACAGCGAACTCCGTGCGCATGACGGTCTGCTTGCCGCCCCGGAACCGCCTCACGTACGTGAACGGCGTCGGCCCCAGCTTCTTGACGTCGTATTCGGCGCGCGGCGGCCGGATTATGAGTTTCACAACCTCGCGGTAGGCCTTGCCCGACTTGCTCGACCGCGCGCTCAACGCCCTCTCTAGCACGCGGCCGTCCGGCGTCTTCGGTTTGCCAAAGACCTGTGCGTGCTGAATCATCGCGTTGTCCTCCACGCTATCGACGCGAGGCCTGCTCGATGGCGTGGCGATGCCAGTTCCTCACCGCTCGACCGAGCCAGGACGGCCGCGTCATCGCCGAGAAATGTGCACCCGAAGCACTGGTTGATTTCCACACGGCCGGCGACCGTCGTCGTCGCGGCGTCCGCGAACTGCTCCGTGAGCGTCGCGCCGTCGTCGAGGTCTTTCACGACGTAGCCCGATACAATAGTTCTCTTCCGGGCCAGGGCGCGCGTCGCGGCCACGCAGGCCGCCAGCGCCCGCCACCACCCGTCCCGCGCCGCGGCGTCGTCGCAGACCATCTGGAAGCCGCCCGTGGCGCTCCCGGCGACGCGCACGTCGATGACTCTATCGCCTCCATTATGAATCGAGACGTCGCCGTGCCGCAGCGAGACGGCGCCGCAGGGTTGGATGTCGCCCTCTTTATTGTACCACCTTAAAGTCCAGCGGCTCTGCTCGTCCTCGCCCGGGATCGGCCCGAGCACGAAGTGCCGCCGCCGCCGCCGCCGCGTCGAGCCCCACTGGTTCTTTAGCAGTCGCGTCGCGTTACCGCGGCGCGTGGGCCAATTTGGGTCAGCGTCCACCGCCGCCCCGCCGGTCCACGAGCTCTTCGGGGGCAGCGGCGGCGGATCGGCGCGCACGACGCGCGTGTTCGTCGAGCGCAGGTTCACCTGGATCATGCGCGTCGTCGGGATGCCGCGCAGGCGGCTCGACGTGGCCTTCGTCCCCCAGCGAATCTCGAACGGCAGGTGGTCCGAGAGCCGCACGCAGCCCCCGCTCGGCTTCGCCCGCATCGCCTCCTCGATGACGAGGCATTGGTGTGCTGGATAAGGCTCCCACGGCGAATCCGGCCCCATTCTATGCGAGAACGTCTTCGTCGGCACGCGCTCCTCGTCGTCGCCCGCGTCGTCGACGCCGCATTCCAGGCCCACGAGAGCAATGGGCTCCGGCGCCTTCTTCTTGCGTTTCCGGAACCACGACGCCATCGGATGCCGCAAATGCTTTGACTTGTCGGCTGGCTCTCCAGCCGGGGCAGCCTCGAGATCTCGGAGGAGGAAGCACTCTCTCTGCTGGCCGCTCTCCAGCCGACCGGGGCGGCCTCGGGAGGCTCCCTTGACTTGTCCCGCCGCAACACTGCGGCCAGTCCGACCGGGGCAGCCTCGGGCAGCTCTGCTCTGCGGAGAGGATGCCCAGAAAATAATCGAGCTAGCGACTGTAAGACACTAGCAAACTCGAGGTGCAAGGCCGGGCAGCCCTGGGCAGCCATAGCTGGCTAGTTAAGATCGCATGGATCGAAATTGACGAGCTGTGCAGAGCCATGAATCGTGGCTTTGCGCTGCTGCTCTTCATGAGCGGTTGTGCGGCAGCCAAGAAGGATGGCAAAGCCAAGCTTAGAGCTATGCACAGCATAATCATCAAGAAACGAGGACGGAACGCGACGCTGCCGCTCTTGATCAAACCGCACGTCCTGGACAGCGACGCCGCGTGGCGCGCAGCAAAGAAAATCTGCGACGGCAAGACACGTCTTCAAGAGCGCCCGATCCTCGTCTTCGTCCACGTGTTCAAATCCGCCGGCACCACGACGCGTGAGACCTTGAAGCAATGGAGCGCGCGGCGGGAGGCGGCGAGCGCGACGGCGACGTGTCGCTTCGTGAGCGCCGGCCGCTGCGGCGGCGGCATGGCGCGGCGGCGCCTCACGTTCGCGAGCTTCGTGCGGCTCCTCCGGCCGCGGCGACGGCTGGGCTCCGCAAACGCGCTCTGCACGAGCGGCGCGCGCGTGGCCGTGCCGCGGCCCGACGTCGACGTCGTCGCCGGGCACCTCTGGTTCGGGACGCTCCCGGCGAGCCGGCCGGCGATCTACGTGACGTGCCTGCGGGACCCGGTGGTCCTACGGGTCTCAGGGGCGCTGTATTTGCGTTTGAAGCGGTACGACGCGCTGTCGCTGGAGGACGTCGCCGCGGACGTCGCTGCCGGCTACGTAAAAAAGGCAGACCGGGAGAAGCCTTATTATGCTAATTTCGTCAAACGGCTCGGCGCCGCGGAGCCCATGAGTCGATACGGTTCTTACGTGAACGGTGCCGTCGCTTCCGAGTCGGCGCGGCGGGCGGCACGCGTCTTGGACGACTCCTTCGCGGTCGTCGGACTGACCGAGAAGTATGGGCTCTTCATCGAGATGTTGCGGAAATTACTGCCCCTGAAAGGCGACGCCGGCTTCTGGCGCGACGAGGCCGTCCGCCGCGAGAACGGGAACAAGTGCAAGCACTCGACGTGCGCCGTCTTGAATGCCCTCAGTGCCGACGCGCGGCGGGCGCTGAACCGCACGGTCGCCTACGAGCGGAAGGTCTACGCCGCGGCCGTCGCGGTGCACGACCGGCGCTGCGCCGAGCGGCTGGGGAAAAAGGTTTGTGACGCCGTGCCGGCGAGGAGTTGTTAAGAGTATTGTACGAACACACAATTACCTCGAAGCCCGAGCCGCGACGACCTCGCCGCCCCCGAACGCGATCGGCGAGTCGCCGCGGCAGCCGGGCGGCTTCTTCGGCGCCGCCTTCGCCTCGACGACAGAGCGCTGAACCTCCTTCAGGTCCTGCGTCGGCGCGACGACGGCCCGCGCCGCGACGACCTCCGCGGCGAGCTTGCCCGCGAGGACCGCGCCCTCCATGCTTCCCAAAAACTTCTGCGACGTGAAGCAACCGCAGAGCGTAAAATTCGGAATCGGCGTCTTCTGCGACGGGCGGTACTTGTTGCGGCCGGGAACCGCTGCATAAACGGAGCGCGGCACGCGGACCACGGTCGACTTGCGCAGTTTTGCTGTTTTCAGGTCGTCGGGAAATAACTGCCTCAGCTCGTCGAGCGTCGCCTCTACCACCTCGTCATCAGAGGCCGCGAGCCAGTTCCTCGACGCGCCGGTCTCGGGTGTCACCGGAGCGAAAACCAACTCCAACATCGTCTCGTCCGAGGCGTACTCCTCGCAGCAAATAGACATGTCCGCATAGACACTAAGCAGGGGAGACCGCGAAAACGCCAGGCCGTCCAGCGAGCTCTCGAACTTCGTGTCGAACCAGAGCTGCAGATTCATGACCTGCGCGGGGCGGGGCCAGGTCGGTGCCGCGTCGATCGATGGCGTCGAGGCCGCGTCGGTCGCAGGACGCCGGCGCGCTACCGGGATGCCCTCCAGCTCGTCCAGTTGCCGAAAGTAGGGCATCGTGCTCCATTCTTCGGGCACGACGCGCTTCAGCACGTCGACGGGCAACGCGCTCACATATTCATCTGCAATAACCTCCTCGCCGCCCCTCAAGATAATTTTGGCGATGGACCCGTCCTCGGCGACCTCTATCCTGTCGAGCGGCTTCTCCACGAGCACGTCGCCGCCGGCGGCGCGGACGTGCTCCGCGATCGGCGCGCAGACGCGGTCCGGCTGGTTTCCGTCGAGGAACGCCGTCTGGCTGCCGTCGGCCTCGTTAATGAAACGATTCATAGCTGTTAATATGACCGTCATGGACATGCGATCCGGATCCGTGAAGTCGAGGGCCTTGGCCATCGCCTGTGCGCAAACCCAGTGAGTCATAGCCACAATTTGATGCATGCACGGGCTCTCGCGATGAAGATCTCCTCGTTGACCGTCGCGGGCATGCCGTACTTCTCCATGAACTCGAGGACCGAGAGCTCGTCCTGGGCGTCGATGAAGTCTTGCCCTTCGATGAGCATCGGCAGCAGGCCGGGCACCATCTTGACTTTGTCGACGAGCGAGAGCATCTCGCGGTTCGTGAGGATCGCGGCCGCCATGTTGAAGGGCGCGGGCACATTGGCTGGAAATTCGAAGTTCGTGAACTCGCCCGGCCGCTGGCGCATCGCGAAGGACATGCGGTGCGGCGCCCATTGGAGGCGGTCCCTGATCTTCAGTTCCCTCAATAGGTTCATCATGTTTGGGTAGGCGCCGAAGAAGATGTGGAGGCCCGTCTCGATCCAGTCGCCGTCCGCGTCCTGCCACGCGGAGACCTTGCCTCCGAGCACGTCCCGCGCCTCGTAGACCGTGGGCTTGTGGCCCGCGTCGCTCAAGTACTTGGCGCAGCTCAGTCCTGAGAGACCGCCGCCGATGATCGCGACCGTTTTCTTCTCGTCCTTCGCTTGCAGCTCATCATTGAAGCGCGCCGACGCCGCCGTCGCGTCGCGGTAGTTCTGCGTTTGTTCAAGACGGGCAGGCTCGGGGCGCCTCGCTGCGGGTGCGAGAGCTGCAGTGTGTACAGCTGCCGCGAAAAAGAGCAAGCGTTGCATCATTGTCAGTGCGGGTGTCCGCGTGCAGTCGATGCGTGTCAGTGTGTGGAAGTGTGTCAGTGTGCAACAGCAGCAAATGCACCGATGCAAATAATGCAATCGATGAAAATAGGAAGCGTTTCTAGTGCACAGAATGGGCAGTACTACGATCGATGTCCAGCAGGCAATGACTGCGCAATGCCCAGCTTGCTTGCTTGCTTGGCTTGCCTGATGGCATCCCTAGTGTCTAACTGCCGCTAGCTTTCAGCAGTGAGTTTCTACCAACCTGACTGATTCGTCTTCCGCCCGTCAAGTAGGCTCTCGTCCGAGCGATAAGGAAAACGGGTTTAGACAGCAGACAAAGCGTGCCCACCCATCGTAATCGGCCAGCCACGAGCCACGACGGATACAATCGGTAACGTTTGCGAAGTTTTAAGACGGCGTCCATATATCCAAGAGAGCCCAACGCTATCCAGACGTCTAGCGAGAGTTTAAGCAATGGAAAGCTTGGTTGCCAGACACTTGCTGAGGCGGTTTCAGACGCGCGCGTCGATCGTCGCCAATTGATTCGTCGCCGAGACATCGGGCCGTCGCCGCGCAGGTCATGGGCAACGCCTGCGGCGCGGGCTCGAACGGCGCCGTCCGCGAGCAGCGGGCGAAGGAGGGCGCAATGGCTCCGCGACGACACCGAGGCCATGGACTGTCCGCGTTTCCGGGGTCCAATCTCCTCCCTCAAATCCTGACCGCGACATCCCGCGCAGGCCACATCCCCCACTTCTGCGACAACATGCACAAGTACGTGCTGCGCCGCCACCTCAAGGGCGCCGTCGACGCCGTCATCGCGACGAAGCGCATGGGCTCGTCGCGCCTCATGGGCCTCTTCGCGAGCGCCTCGGAGACGCCGACCTCGGTGGTCGAGACCCCGGCGGCGACCACCACCGAAGCCGCTCCCGCGGCGGCGCCCGCGGCGGCGACGGCGTCGTGAGGCGGTGCCCTCCCGCATGCGGCCCGACGCAAATCCCCCCCTTCCCCGCGCGCTCCGCTCTCCGATGACCTAATTGTCGCTCCTCACCCGGGTCGCACTCCAGAGGAGCAGTTTCGCGAGCTAGCGGCTGTAAGACACTAGCAAGAATGAG
>JACLAC010021597.1_pt1 | contig 19477 bp, 16 predicted proteins | sample 8027881 | NCBI WGS metagenome assembly JACLAC01 (sample SAMN15725517, study PRJNA655200) | protist metagenome | isolation source: fluorescence activated cell sorting (FACS) single amplified genomes of... | place: Spain: Blaines Bay Microbial Observatory, Mediterranean Sea | collected 2016-01-19 | reverse complement strand
CAGTCCGGTCTGCGGTCATTGCATGGATGCGGTGCCAAAGGTCAATAGTTTGGCAGAGGATCCCGAACTGCCGCAGGTCATCGGACTGACCAGTTTCTCACAGGACCACCCCAAATTGGCTGATTTCAAGAAGAGGCTAGAGCCCCGCTATGAAATCGCGACGATTTCACAGACGGATTTCTACCGCCTGACTTTTGGTCACGGCTACCCGCGCCTCGCCTATATCAAAGATGGGGTTGTTCAGACGGTGTGGGAGCGCGATTTTATGCCGACGCGATCGCGGTTGCTGGAAATCACCGGATCTTGAAGGGGGACCACATGGACGGGTACCAAAAGGGTCTCCTTGTTGATCGATGGGTTCAAGGGTAGGGATCTTGCTCGGATCGTTTGCAAATCCGGGTTTGGGAGCCGAACGGACAGAAGGAAACGGAGGCTGCCATGGTTGACTCTAATCGGCACAATTTTGATATCTATTGCCAGGGAATCGGACGCTATACTGAGACTAGGAGTAGGAGATGGACAAGCAGTGCAAGTTGGCAATACACGGTGGGGACAAGGCGGTCACGGCCGCTGAAGGCGATATATTCCGCTGGCCAGTCATTACCGCAGAGGATGAGGAGGCCGTATTGGCGGTGCTGCGGCGTGGGGCGATGTCGGGAACCGACGTGACCCTGGAGTTCGAAGGCGATCTGAGGAGTTATTTCGGTCTCGGTTATGCTCTTTGTCATAATACGGGCACAGCGGCGATTCAGGCGGCGATGTGGGCCTGTGGGGTCGGTGTAGGCGACGAGGTGATATCGCAGAGCATGACCTATTGGGGGACATCTCTACAGGTCTTTTCACTTGGCGGGACCGTGGTGTTTTCCGAAATAGACCCGCAGACTCTGACCATGGATCCGGGGGATATAGAGCACCGGATTACCGAACGCACCAAGGCGATCATTCCGGTGCATTACTGTGCTTATCCTACGGATATGGACCCGATCATGGAGCTTGCCGATAAGTATGGATTAAAAGTGATCGAGGATGTATCGCATGCCCAGGGCGGTCTTTACAAGGGGCGGCTATTAGGGACCATCGGCCATATTGGGGCGATGTCGATCATGTCGGGAAAATCTCTCGCTTGTGGCGAAGGGGGCTTTCTGGTGACCGATGATCAGATACTCTACGAGCGGGCGGTGGCCTTCGGGCATTATGCACGGACTCGAGATCTGGAGCATCCCGAACTTGTGCCATTGGCGGGAATGCCGCTGGGAGGCTACAAATATCGCATGCATCAGCTTTCCTCCGCCGTGGGCCGCTCTCAACTCAAATACTACGACGAGCGGATGGCCGAAATCCAGCGCGCGATGAATTATTTCTGGGACTTGCTGGAGGGGGTACCTGGAGTCAAAGCACATCGACCACCGGAGGATTCCGACACGACTATGGGCGGCTGGTATGCGGCTAAGGGGCTCTATGTTCCCGAGGAACTCGATGGATTGCCGGTGGGACGTTTTTGTGAGGCTGTCACTGCCGAAACCGGGTCCTTCAAGATCATGCCTGGGGCCAATCCGCTGATGCATTTGCATCCGGTTCTCAATGAGGCCGATATCTACGGGCACGGCCAACCTACACGGATCGCCAATTCGAATCGCGATCTGAGGCAGGGCGTGGGTAGCCTGCGGGTAACCGAAACTATGCCCGAGCGGATCTATTCGATCCCCTGGTTCAAATACTACGATGCTCAGGTCATAGAGCAATATGCTACGGCTTTTCGCAAGGTGGCCGAACACGCGGAGGAGTTGCTTTAGGATGTCGGAAAATAATGCGCGGCGCGATGTGCGGACTGCAGCTCGGGTTCGCCTTTTTGGGTACGGAGCACCTTACAGGATTCGGCTGGGCGAGGGCAATGCGCTGGAGCCATTGGACACCGATGCAGAAGCGGCGGAGGCGCTCTACCGTGCATTGGTGTTGCTCAGAGGTGAAGAGGCAGATGTACAGCTAGAAACAACCGGGAGCGAATGGGCGTATTCTATGCCTTTTGGTCGCTGTGGGGTGGCGGGGCTGCCGCGCGAGCATCTCGCCGTTTATTTCAGCAGCGAAGCGTATTTGGATGTGATTTCCGAGCGGGGTTTGGAAAAAATCAAACTCGGCTCCGATGAACTCGTCGATATCGAACCCAAGACCGTTGTGCGGCTCAGAGCCTTGCCGCAACCCGGTCATCGCGTACTGGTCGCTTTCCAGACCGAGGATCGCACCCCGCTCTTGGGCAACGCCGGTCCTTTCGTGCTCGACGGCGAGGTGCCCGAGGATTGGAAAGAGCGACTGGTAAAGTGTCACGCAGATTTTGATGCACTAGCCAAGCGAACGGAATCAGGAGAGCATCGGCCGCTCTTGGAACATTTTTTTTCCACGATGGCTGCTCAACTCGCGGGCAACGCTGATATCGCAGTGATCCAGGCCGAGGCGCGATCGGCGGGATCATACGGGGGCGAGGTCGATGAATCGGCGGCGTTGAACCAGCAGCGCAGCTTGCTCAGTGACGAGGCGCTCGAGCGGATTCGCCAGCAGGATGCGGCGGTCTTTCGTTTCCCGGGAATGTTCGGCGCGGTTGCGCCACTCTTCAACCTGCTCGATTGAGCCAGTGGTTTCCGCGCAGTTGCCGCAATAGAGATCCCCCGATTTTATCGTTATCGCCGTTCTGAGTATGTGTGTCCGCATCCGTCAATCAATTGGCCTTAAAGATCTGGTGCAGAACGGATTGTCGTTCTTCTGGTTCTGGCGGCGGCTTTTTGATATTAGTGCATAAAAGTTAGAGAGTGATTTGCGGTTTCGCACTCAAACTCTGTTCTCTAGTCACCATTGGAGAGGTAATCGATGATCGATTACACGAAATTGGTCGCCGAACTCGATCGGCATTTGGAAGAAGTCTTTCCGCGCCAGGTTATAGATCGGCAAGATCCCTGTTGCGGTGGTTTCGTCGACGGCGATCGACTGGTTGCTTCGAATAGCATAAGTGCAGTTGCGCCATTGGGGTACGCCTATCTATTGGCAGAGTCCCGTCATTTTCGCAGCGAGGAAGTCCTGGAGAGGATTCTCCTGGCGGCTGAATTCGCTCGTTGGCATCGGCGTGCTTCGGGCTGCTTCGACTTGCTGAGCACTAATTTCGACTCGGCTCCGGATACCGGTTTTGTTGTCCAGACTATTGCTCCCGTTATTGTCGAGGCCGAGCGGCAGGCCGATGGCGATGACGGGGCAGGGCAAATCGCTGCTGCCCTGGGGGAATTGGTGTACACGGCGGCTCCCGGGATGGCGGCGGGTGGTTTTCACACCCCTAACCATCGCTGGGTATTGGTTGCGGCATTAGCCCAAGCTCAAGATCTGAATCCGCAATTGGCGGTAGCCGAAACCATCGCGGCCTATTTGGACGAAGGAATCGATATTAACGTTGACGGAGAGTACAGCGAACGCAGTACCGGGGTGTACAATGCAGTGGTCAACCGATCGCTTATCCGTGCTGCAGAATTACTTGATCGCTCAGATCTTCTCGATGCCGTGCGGCGCAATCTGGATTTATCCTATCATCTCCTCCATGCGGATGCGACGGTGGTTACGAGTATTTCGAAACGCCAGGATCGGGGAGCGAGGGATGTGCCGACGAGTTTGGCAGATAGCTATCATGCGCTGGCCCATCTCGAGGCAAACGGCTTTTACGCTGCGGTGGCCGACCTGCTGGTCCGTGAAGGAGGAAACGCACTGGTATGCCTACCCAATTATATTTTCCATCCCGAATGGCGCACGGCTCATATCGAACCGGAGCCACTGCCCCAGAGCTTCAGTCGGATCTATCCGGCATCGGGTTTGTGGCGAGTCCGTCGCGGTCGAATCAGCGCTACCGCGGCGGCGGGCTTGACTGCACCCTTCAGCGCGGTCTGTGGTCGGGCGGAGTTGGTAGCGGTCAAACTGGCATCGACCTATTTCGCCACCGGACAGTTTGTCGGTGAGGAGTTTGATGGCGAGACTTCAAGGGTTCGAATGCGCCACAGGGGGCGCAACGGGATTTATTCCGAGAAGGAATACGTCGGTGGGATTTACTGGTTGCCGATCGACGAAAAGGTGGATGCAGATAACTGGCGTGAGGTACGGGGGCGAAGGGCTGTGCATGCGTTGCCCCCCTTGGAAGTCGAACTGGCAATGGAGGAAGTAGAAAGGGGGTTCGATCTCGATATTCGTACCTTGGGAGGAGTAGATGGTGTGCCCTTCCAGATCGAATGTGTTTTCGCGCCGGGTGGGACCCTGGAGAGCGATAGTGTGCTGATCGAGGCGCAGGCGGGGCAGACGGTATTTCTGAAATCGGGCTATGCCCGCTATCGGGTGGGTACCGACGCAATAAGGATTGGGCCCGGGGCCATGCAGCACGCGATGTGGCGAATGCGCAATAGTGAGATCGACGAGGGCTATTTCCGGGTGCTGATCGGATTGATGGCGCCGTTGCAACGGACGTTGGAAATCCGATTTGAAAACGGGCTGGATCGGTTGGGTGCTCTTGTCGAACCCTGAGCGTGATCTCGTTGGGTGGTGCCTGTTTGGGATCAGATGCGAATCGTAGCTTGGGGCGAATGATATAGATCAACCGATTGTCGGATTGGTTTTGCCTCACCGCTGAAATGGTGAGGCAAAACGGAAACCGAAGCGGATGAGTGTCTAGACGGAGTAAGAGACCGAGCCGTCGGAGCGCAGAGGCGTCGAGGCCTTGTTGATCGGGGTAAAAGGTGTCTTATCAATCAGGTCTTCGGCGAGTTCTACGCCGAGACCGGGGGCATCGGGTATGGGGATATAGCCGCCTTTGCGTTGGTGAGCGCATTGGTAGACCGCGTTATGGGGCGCTTCGTCGCCCTTGCTGTACTCCTGAGTGATAAAGTTGGGAATTGAAGCGTCGAAGTGCAGCGAAGCGGCAGTTATCAGCGGCCCCAAGAAATTGTGGGTGACGACGGCGCAGTGATACGATTCGCCGATGGCGGCGATTTTTTTGCAATGCGATATGCCGCCGGCCAGGGCCACGTCGGGGCGAAGGTATTGGGGCCCACCCTGTTCCAGAAGTTCGCGAAATTCCCAGATCGAGACGAAGCGCTCGCCGTTGCCGAAGGGCACGGTGGATTTTTGCGAGATATGGGCCTGGGCCGATATGCTGTCGATTTGGATCGGATCTTCGAGGAAGAAAACGTGGAAGGGTTTGAGTGCTTCGGCCAGGGCTATCGAGACCATCGGGGTCAGTTTTCGATGGAGTTCGATGATCAGATCTAGGTCTGGCCCGCCAGCCTCGCGGGCTGCAGCAGTTATTTCGACCGCGGTCTGGATCATTCGCGCCTGGCCCTTGTCGTGGCAGTCAGAAGTGACGGGGTCGAATTTTATAGCGGTGAATCCCTCCTCGACAGCCGCTTTGGCAGCGTTATAATTAGTCTCTGGTGTACCGCCGCCCGAGAGTAGGTGCAGGCGGATCTTATCGCGGACATTGCCACCGAGGAGTTCCCAGACCGGGACCTGAAAGTATTTGCCTTTGATATCCCAGAGCGCGATATCGACGGCGGAGACGGCCCCCATGATCGTGGTGCCTCTGAAGGGGGCCATGCGGTACAGGTATTGCCAGTGGTGTTCGATGCGCAGCGGCGACTGGCCGATGAGGTATTCTTTAAAGACGTCGACGATACTCTGGATAGCGGTGGGGTAGCCCCAACAGGCGGTCTGGCCGATGCCGCTGAGCCCGGTATCGGTAGTGATTCGGACGACGTAGCTATTGCCGATCAGAAAGGATTCTACTTGTTCGATTTTCATTTTCTACGCTCCGTGAAAGGGTGGCGGATATAATTTAGCGCGAAGCTGGGACTTGGCCAAACCAGAGAGAATAGCGCAAAGAGTGCTGCACTTGGATTTTGAATGGCGATTCTGGAAGGATTTGGAGAGGGCATTGCACAACATATCTGAATGCGGAGTTGAGAAGAGTGCGAATTGTCTCGTCGGTTGAAGCAAATAATGGCTTAGGTGATATTCTACAGACTTAGCAAGGGAGAAAATGATGCCTGATTTGCGTTTTGCGGCGCCCGTCGAGCGGAGGGCCGCGTTGATTACCGGTGGTGCGAGGGGGATTGGGGCGGCGACGGGTTTGAGGCTTGCAGAGGAGGGGCGGGATATTGTCATTGCCGACCTGCTCGAAGAGCGGGCGCAAGAGACTGTGGCGGCGATAGAAGCACTGGGGCAGAAGTCCCTATTCGTCAAGACGGATATCACCGATCCTCAGCAGGTCGATGCGGCGGTGACCCAGGCGGTGGAGCAGTTTGGACGGTTGGATATCCTGGTCTGCTGTGCGGGGATCTTGGGGTGGGAAAAGCCGTTTTTGCAACAGACGGCCGAGCAGTTTTCCCGGGTCATGCAGATCAATGTACACGGGGTTTATCATGCTCACCAAGCGGCGATTCCGCATATGCTTGAGCGCGGTTGGGGACGGTGTGTGACCATTTCTTCGAGCGCACGCAACGGCAGTTCGAATCAGGTGCCCTATTCCGTATCGAAGGGAGCGGTAATGTCTTTTATCCGATCGCTGGGCAATGCCTGGCCGAAGCAGGGAGTTTTTGTCAATGGCGTCGAGCCCGGGCGTGCGCTGACCGATATGGTCGTGCCGCGTTTCAGCGAGGAACATCTGCGCGATCCCGGCAATCCGATGGGGCGTTATTCCGATGCCGCGGAGGTCGCGGAGGTAATTGAGTTTCTGTGCTCCGAGCGAAATACCTATACAACCGGTGCGGTTTGGAGCGTAAAAGGATCTAGTGGATAGGCATGGGGCGCATGGGGAATAATTCGTTGTCAGAGCAGGGAAAGGAAGGGCGAAATGATCGAAATCAAGGCTAGTGTACCGCTGAACGAGGCACCGGCCTGGGCTGTCCTTGAACGGCAATTGATCGAGGAGATGGAACGGGCCGTCGACCCTTTTTTGCAAAAGTATACCCACCCGGATGGCCGTCTGATTTGGAATTCAGGCCCGCGCGAGAGTCGCGATGGGGCAGACGATTTCTACGAAAGTTTCTACAACTGGCCCTTGCTCTATGTGCTCGGCGGGTGTGACCGTTTGCTCGAATTGGGGCAGCGACAGTGGGACGCGACTACGGAGTTGATGGGGGAATACGGCCACGTCTATAAAGAATACGAGATTGGCTACGACCAGTTCCACCAGAGTGAAAGCTATGTCTACTTCTATCTGCTCTGTATGGCCGATCCTAAAAACGGCAAAAATCGCGCGCGTGCGCGGCGCTTTGCGGGCTTTTATCTCAACGAAGATCCCGAAGCGCCCAACTACGACCCTGAAAAGAAAATCATCAAATGCGCCCATAACGGCAGCAAGGGACCGCGCTGGCTCTACGAGGAGACGGAAACCCCTTCTTATGGCTATGGTCCGGGTATGGCGCGCTATGGTCTGCCCTATGAAGATTTGGATGGGATCGATACGCCCGAGGACCTCGAAGATCCGGAAAAGGCTCGGCGGATGGGTCAGGCGATGAAAGAGCGGATGAATAGGGGCGACTGTGCCACCAATTTGCATGTCACTTCGCTGATTGCCAACGCGTTCTACTTGACCCAAGAGCAAAAATACCGCGACTGGTTGTGCGAATACGTCGACGCTTGGATCGCTCGAGCTGAGGCCAATGACGGTTTGCTGCCGGACAATGTGGGATTGACGGGAAAAGTGGGCGAGTATATCGAAGGGCGTTGGTACGGTAGTATGTATGGCTGGACCTGGCCACACGGGTTCTACAACATCGCGATGGCGGCGATTTTGGCGGCGACGCACTGCTATCTGGTCACTCGCGATGAGCGGTATCTCCAGATGCCTCGGACTCAGCTGCAAAAAATCATGGAGCAGGGGAGGATCGCCGATCTGGATGAGGTCCATATGAGCCTGCGCGAACACTGGATCGGCCAGTTGAGTGCTTTGGGAGACGACAAACGCAGTTTCGTGGTGCCCTATTGCTACGGGGCTAAAGGCTGGTCCGATTTCCAGCCGCTGGCGCCGATGTATCCAGCGGCGTTGTGGAATCTTACCGGAGCAGCGATCGATTGGGATATGCTCGAGGAGATTCGGGATAAAGAGTGCTACGACTGGTCTAAGGTGATCCCTTTCCGCAATAAGGAAGACGCATACCACGAGCAGCCGTGGGTCTGCTATCTCAAGGGTGAAAACCCGGATTATCCCGTCCAGATACTCCAGGCGGCGCTGAGCCAGGTTTATCGGAGAATGGCTCTGGTTCGCGAGGATCAGACCGATCCTTGCGATAACCATATTCACTGGTGGCAACAGCTCAATCCGGTGACGACCGAAGCGCTGATCCAGTTGACGCTGGGTGCTCCGCAGATGCTTTACAACGGGGGTATTTTAATTGCGCCTCTGCGTTATTTCGATCTGGAGCGAAGGCGTCCCGGGCTGCCTCTGGATGTTGGAGCGTTGGTTGAGGAGGTCGCGCAGGAGCGGCTGGTGGTGCATTTGGTGAACCTGAGTGCTTTGGAAGGTAGGAAAGTCCTCCTCCAGGCAGGGACATTGGGCGAACACCAATTTACGGTGGCTGAGTATAATGCGCTGGCCAGTGTCTATCCCGGTTCTCCGGAGAGCTATGCCGGATCTCCAGTGGAGCAGCAGAGGGAGCGAATCGAGTTTGCGAGCACTCATTTTCAGGTCGAATTACCCCCGGGGACAGAGATCCGCCTGGAAATAGGCCTCAAGCGTCACGTCAACGAGCCCGGATATGAATTTCCAGAACTCTAAACAAGAGAGAACACCATGGAATACAGAAGGTTAGGGAGAGCGGGAGTCAAGGTCTCACGGCTTTGTCTGGGGACCGCATTTCGCGGCTATTGGCACCGTCAGACCGATGAAGCGACCGCGATTCGGACGGTGGAGACCGCCATCGATCTGGGGATCAATTTTATCGACTCTGCCAATTACTACTACCAGGGTCGTTGCGAGGAGCTATTGGGTAAGGCAATCAAGGGTAAGCGCGAGGACTTGGTGATCACCACCAAGGTTTGGAGCCAGATCGGCGATGGCCCCAATGATCGGGGTTTGTCGCGCTTTGCTATTATGCGCGAGATCGAGCGTTCCCTTAAGCGATTACAGACCGATTATATCGATATTTACTTATTGCACCACTGGGATCCCGATACCGAACTAGATGAGACGCTGAAGGCTTTTGACGATCTGGTCCGCCAGGGCAAGGTGCGTTATGTGGGGGCTTGTAATTTCACCGCCGCTCAGGTGGTAGAGGCATTATGGACCGCGGATCGGGGAGGGTTGGACCCATTTTTCGTTCTGCAAAATCAGTTTAACATATTGCAACGGTGGGAGATAGAGCCAGAACTGCTACCTCTATGTCGCCAGTATGGGCTCGGGATGATGACCTTTAGTCCCCTGGCCGTCGGCCTTTTGAGCGGGCGATTTCGCCGGGGCCAGAAACCCCCAGCGGACGGTATTTGGGCCGACGATGCGAAGTTTGAGGCAGCGTTTGACGAGAAAAGTGATCAAATTGTAGAAGCGCTGATTGAGATCGGCCAGGCGCAGGGGAGAACTCCGGCGCAGGTCGCGATTGCCTGGATTTTGGCCTACGAAGATGTGACCGCGCCGATAATTGGCCCAGACCGGCCTGAACACGTCGAAGAAGTTCAAGGTGCACTGGAGGTGAAATTCAGTGCTGAAGAACTTCAGATGTTGGATCAACTCTCGCAATGGGAGCCGCTCAAACGCACCCATTGACAAGTTTCATGAAATACTCAGATAATGTTGTTGAACAGTGATTTAAATATTTTATATGAGTCACCTGATCCAGCTGCAGTCTACGCTGATACACCTGGATTATGCCGTTTGAGTTCGGGGCGGCTGGTGGCGACGATAGATCAAGGAGGACTCGGTGTAAAAAATCTGCCCGGACCCAAGGGCTTTCGCAGTGAGGGAAAGCACGCCTGGCAGGGACGGACCTGGACCTCGGACGACCGGGGAGAGACCTGGGATGAACGCGGCTTCTTTCCCTTTATGCACGCCAGACCCTTGGCTGCGGGAAAATACCTTTATATTCTCGGGCACGATGCGGATCTTTGCATTATTCGCTCCGATGACGAGGGGGTTACCTGGTCAGAGCCCTCCTTTTTGACCGAGGGAGATCACTGGCATCAATCGGCATGTAATGTCCATTATGCTCGCGATCGAGTGTATCTGGTGATGGAGAAACGGGTCTCCTTCGACTATGAGGGGTGGCCGGTATCCGAGTTGGCGCCGATTCTGATGAGTTCTAGTAATTCTGATGACTTAACCCAAAGGGAAAGTTGGGTTTTTGCGAGTGAGTTGAATTTTGCGGATTACGGTCAAAAACCCGGGCTGATCCCGGTGCCCTTCTGGCCATTGGGCCCTGCTGACCGGGCCGGCAAATGGGTGATGCACCCACCGGCCTGGCTCGAGACCAACGTGGTGCAGTTCGGGGATCCGGACCATATATGGTACGATCCACAACAACGGACCTTCCATTTGTGGATGCGTACACATACGGGCGGTACCCAACTGGCCTGTATCGCCAGGGTGGTCGAAGGGGTGGATTTATCGCTGGAGACCCAGCCGGTCGAGGTGCCTTCGGGGGCCAGGATGCTCTATGTACTCTGCCCGGGGGGGCAGATGCGGTTTCATATTCTCTACGATGAGTTGAGCCGGCTCTATTGGCTGCTCTTGAGCGTGGCGACAGAGAGCATGATGCATCCTGATCGGATGGGATCCAACCGATATAGTTTACCCAATAATGAGCGACATATATTGGGCTTGCACTTTTCTAAGAACTGCATGGATTGGTGCTTTGCCGGGGTCGTTGCTCGGGGCGATACACCGCTCCAGGCGCGTCACTATGCCACTATGGTTGTTGATGAAGGCGATTTGCTGGTACTATTGCGTTCGGGAGACCATCGGGCTAAATCTGCTCATGATGGCAATCTAATTACTCTGCACAGAGTGCGAGACTTTCGCGGCCTCGTCTATATATAAAACATATTAAAAATAATTCATAAATATCTATTAGAGATGGGATTATGCTGCTAAAAGAGCCTATTTTCATCGAGGCATATACCCCTGGTCAGACAGCGCAGTCCCGGGTCTTTATAGACCCAGTAGAAGAGGTGGTCGCAAGAGATCTGGATCAGGTAAGTTCGGCACTCGAAGAGGTCGAACAGGCGGTGGATCGAGGGCTCCATGCGGTGGGTTTTATCAGCTATGAGGCTGCATCCGGGCTGGATCGGGCGTTGCGCACGCGCGAAACTGGGGATTTGCCTCTGGTATATTTCGGTCTTTTCAAGGGTAGAAAAGAATCTAATGATCAGGACAAGAGGGGCCGCTATTCAATTGGCGAGTGGGAGCCTTCGGTTTCGCCCAAAGAGTATGCGGCTGCTATTGAGCGGATTCGAACTTATATCGCTGCAGGGGATACCTATCAGGTCAACTATACGTTCAGGTTGCGTTCTCGTTTTGAGGGGGATCCGTTGGCGTTTTATCGAGATATATGTCGGGCTCAGGGCGCAGCCTATTGCGGCTATATCGATTTAGGCCACCATGTATTGATCTCGGCTTCACCAGAGCTCTTTTTCCAGGTGCGAGATTGGTACTGCTCAACGCGACCGATGAAGGGCACCAGGCCACGGGGGCGCTGGCTGGAAGAAGATACAAGCCTGGCTGCTCAGTTGCGAGAATCGGCAAAAGATCGCGCTGAGAATACGATGGTTACAGATCTCTTGCGCAATGATTTAGGCAAGATTTCACAAGTGGGAAGTGTGCAGGTCCCCGCTCTGTGGTCTATGGAGCGTTATCCCACAGTATGGCAATTAACTTCGACGGTTGAAAGTCAACTCCGGGAAGGGGTGGGGTTGGTCGAAATATTTGCGGCGCTTTTCCCCTGTGGATCGATCACTGGCGCACCCAAGGTGCGGACGATGGAGATTATCGCCGAATTAGAGCCGCATCCTCGAGGGATTTACACCGGTTGCCTGGGCTATTGGTCCCCTGGCGGCGAAGCCTGTTTCAATGTGGCGATTCGAACTGCCCATTTAGACCGGGAAAAGGGCGAACTTGAATTCGGCGTCGGCGGAGGGGTGACCTGGGGCTCATCGGTCGAAGGCGAATACGCAGAGTGTTTGGTCAAAGCGCAGGTGCTGCAGGTCCGTCGGCCTGTTTTTAAACTCCTGGAAACCGTACTCTATGAAGGTGGGGAATATTTCTTGCTTGATAGGCATCTTGAAAGGTTGGAAAAATCGGCAGAGTACTGGGGTTATCACTGTGCGTTGAGCGAGGTGAGGAATGTGTTGACAGATCTCGCTAAAGCATTGGGAAATAAAAGGTTCAAAGTTAGATTGACGTTGGGGAATCAAGGAGGACTCGAGGTTCAGTACCAAGATGTGGGAGAGGCCGGGCGATTGAAGGTCGCTCTGGCTGGCGAAAAGGTGGACAGTGCCGACCCGTTTCTCTACCATAAGACGACGTATAGGGATATTTACGAGAAGTCATTGGCTACTCGTCCGGATTGCGATGATGTAATCCTCTGCAACGAGCGGGACGAATTGACTGAATGCTCTATTGGCAACTTGGTGCTCGAATGCGATGGGGTTCGCTATACGCCACCGATCGAATCCGGTCTCCTGGCGGGGACTTTTCGAGGGGAGTTGCTCGCACGAGGAAAAATAAGCGAACGGGTCTTGCGGGTCGATGAATTGACGGGGGCGGATGCCCTCTATCTCATTAATTCAGTCCGACGCTGGGTCGAACTGGAGCTAGTATGAAGGAGAGCGGTTATGTATCGGATCGGTGAAGCAGAGGTCAAACGAATAGAAAGGCTATTCGAGAGCGGTAAAATATTTCGCTATGGGTCGGGTGGTGAATGCGATCGCTTTGAAAAAGGTTGGGCTCGCTATGTGGGGGTCGAGCATTGTCGAATGGCCCGTTCGGGGACTTCGGCGCTCTATACCGCGTTGGTGGGTTTGGGCATTGGGCCTGGCGATCAGGTCATAGTGCCTGCTTATACCTATATGGCGACGGCCCTGGCGGTGCTGTCGACCGGAGCCATTCCCGTTATCGCCGACGTGGATAAGTCTCTGACCCTTTGCCCCAAGGATTTAGAGTCGCGAATCACCAAATATACCCGCGCTGTGATTCCGGTCCATATGGTGGGGTTGCCCTGCAATATGAAGAAGATTATGAAGATTGCCCGCAAACACAACCTGTTGGTTCTCGAGGATGCTTGTCAGGCTGTAGGCGGTGGCTATGAGGGTCGGATGCTGGGCAGTTGGGGCCACGCCGGTGCCTTCAGTTTCAATTTTTTCAAGAACATGACTTGTGGTGAAGGTGGGGCTTTCGCCACCAATTCTGAGGCCGTCTATCAGCGCGGTTCGGTGGCGGTGGATTGCTGCTCTTTTTATTGGAATCCGGAGGAAGATCGCGAGGAACTGCAATTTGCCGGACACAACTTCAGGGCTTCGGAGATCGAAGGAGCGATCCTCAATGTGCAATTACGCCGGATCAAAGGATTGCTCAAAACGATGCGTAGCCATAAAAAGCACTTGTTGGAGATCGGAGTTGACTCAGGACTTAAATCTATAAAAAATAATAGCCTGGATTATGAATGCGGCACGCACCTGGGCTGGATCTTCAAAACCGAGAAAAAAGCCCGGGCTTTTTGCGATGCAATGGGACAAGCGGGGGTCGGTTCTTTTCTGCCGATGGATACGGGCCGCCATGTCTACACCCATTGGGAGCCGATCTTGCGTTATCAGGGAGCCCACCATCCGGCACTGAATCCCTTCAAGCTTCCGGCCAATCGCAAGGCACGGGTCAAATACTCGATGGATATGTGTCGAGATTCGCTCGAGATTCTATCGCGTGCGGTTTTGGTGCCGATGCATCCAAATAACACCAAGGCCCGGGTGAGGAAGATCGGCGAAGCGATAGAGCAAGCTGCAGGGCAATGAGTTGGTGGAAGGGCCAGATTGCATAAGCAGTCGCGGGCCTGGTGCGGGTTGGGTTTGGTACGGCCTGGCCGTCGTGCTGGCGATTGTCAGCGGTAGACGGCCTGGATCATTGCGCGGATAAACCCGGTGGCGTAGGCATGGCCCTGACGTTCACCTAGATCGTCGGGGATATGGGGCGTGTGGTCCATCATGAACGGACCCTTAAAGCCAATTTCCGCGTAGGTCTGCATCGCCTTGAACATATCGACGTCGCCTTCGTCTAGGAAAACCTCTCTGAAATCCTTCGGCGTACCGCTCACGTTGCGAAAGTGCACGTAGCAGATTTTTTCGAGTTGTCCCATCCGGCGTATCGCCTCGTAGACATCGATGCCCATTTCGGTGACACAGCCCTGGCAGAAGAGCATGGCGTTATTGGGACTGGGATTGAGGGTAAAAATGCGCTCGTACTGTTCTAAGGTGGAGACGATTCGCGCGGCACCGCCCATGGGTTCGGGCAGGGGGGGATCGTCCGGGTGTAGAGCCAGAGTGACGCCGGCTTCTTCGGCGACGGGAACAATCCGCTGGTGAAAATAGTCGATATTGGCCCACATGCGGTCTTCATCGATATATTTATCGGGATGGTCGTGACCCTCCTGCTCGTATTCTGCATAGACGAAAGTACTGTAGCGGACTCCGCCGCGGCCCGTGGCGGAAGGGGTGCGGAAGTTGCCCACGGGTTTGAAGTTGTAGCCCAGGGTAGGGACTCCGACCTTGCCCATGGCGCGCAGCCAATTGGACCACACTTCGATCTTGACATCTCGGTCTTGTTGGGCCAGGGTGATTTCGTCGGGGCCGCTTATGGCGGCGTTGTAGAAGCGGAGGTCGTGCCGCTCGGCGTGGGTGCGGACGCCTTGCAAGTACTCGACCATTTCGGTGTATGCGCATAGGTCGGGGGGGAGGGAGTTGACCGTGAGATAGTCGACGCCGATGGCTTTGAAATAGCTCAGATTTTCGTCGTTGACCCCGTTGTAGGGTAGTTGGTCCTGTATAAACATAAGGCGTCTCCTTGTAGGATTAGATTCCTGGATATATGATGGTCTTATGCTATCGCATTAGTGTTAGCTTGCAAAGAATAAAACTGGATGTCAATCCAATTGAATACGAGAAGATTATTGAATATCTTATGGCCTTGAAATGGGGATAGGCGTAAGGGATATGTTGTTTCAGGCTGTAAAAGGGAGGAGTACGCAATGAAGCAATGGACTAAGGTGCTCTTGGCAGTGTCCTTGATGGCCCAGGCGGGTTGGGCGCAGGAGAAATCGATTACGATCTGGTGGGCCCAATGGGATCCCGCAGCGGCTCTGCAGGAATTGGGCAACGAATTTGCGGAGGAGACGGGAATTGCCGTTTCGGTGCATCAGATTCCCTGGTTATCCTATCAAGACCAGGTCTTTCTCAACTTCGGCAACAAGCAGACCGATTTCGATATCGTTATTGGCGACAGCCAGTGGATCGGCCGGGGAGCGACTAAGGGGCTCTATCTGGATTTGACTGATTGGTTGCCCGAAGCCGTCGATATATCGACGATTCATCCGCGTGCGGCCCGCTATTTGTGCGAGTACCCCACTGGAAGCGGCCGGTTTTTTGCCGCCCCCTGCGAGACAGACGCGATCGGTTTCGTCTACCGCAGGGATTGGTTCGAAGATCCGGCGGAGCAGGAATCGTTCCGGACCCGATATGGTCGTGAACTCGCAGCACCCGACAGTTGGGAGGAATTTCGTGATATCGCTGAGTTTTTTCACCGTCCGGCCGAAAAACGCTATGGCTGCTCACTGCTGACGGGCCGGGGCTACGACTCGATCGTGATGGGATTCCAGCCTTTTTTGTGGGCCTGGGGTGGAGCGTGGGGCGATCCGCAGAGCTTTGAAGTTCAGGGGTTTCTCAATTCGGCGGGGGCCGTAGCCGGTCTCGACTTTTTCAGGGAGTTGATACAGTTTACCCCAGAGGGCGGCATCAATGCGGATTATTTCTTTAACCTGGAGGCCTTTTCGAATGGGTCCACGACCATGGTTTTGGACTATTTCCCGTTCTATCCCGGTATTGTGGCCAGTATGGGCGAAAAGGTTGGCTTCTTCAAGGTACCGCACCACAACGGAGAGCGTTTTATTTCACTCGGCGGGCAGGGTTTTAGTATCTCGACCAAGACCACTCCTGAAAAACAGGCGCTGGCCAAGCAGTTTATCGCCTGGTTTTCACAGACCGAGATCCAAAAGAAGTGGATCACTTACCCCGGCTCCTTTACGGCCAATACCGAATTGCTCTCCAGTGAGGAATTTGCCCGGGCTGCTCCCTACAACACGACCTTTGCCGAGTCCTTGGATCATTTGCAGGATTTCTGGAATGTTCCGGTCTACAACGAGCTTTTGGCTGCGGCGGTGCAGCATCTGGGTGCTGCCCTGGACGGGAGCAGTTCCAGTGCTGACGCGCTTAATGCATTGGCGGAGGAACACGAAATGATTCTGATGGAGGCGGGACTCCGCGAAATCGAATAGGGGGTAGGAGCGTGATTGGGATATCGGGCCGGCGCCGCGACTGGATCCAATACGGATTCGTGGGGCCGGCCCTCCTTTTGCTCATCGGGATGAATGTCTTCCCGTTGGTCTACAGTATCGTTCTTAGTTTTACCAATGCGGACCTGGTTGGCGGGGAGTGGAGATTCGTCGGTGGGCTGAACTATAAATTCGTCTTCAAATTCGCCAAGTACGGCGCCGCGCTCAGGACCACCGCGTTTTTTGTCCTTATGGCGGTGGCGATCGAATTGATTCTGGGCTTTGCTTTGGCGCTGGCTCTTAAAGATTGGTTTCGCGCTAAGGCACTGGTGTTGACGGCCCTGCTGGCGCCGATGCTGTTGCCCCAGGCGGTAATCGCACTCTTTTGGAAATTGGTGCTCAACGGGCACTATGGCATCCTCAATCAGATCCTGGGGGGTTTAGGATTGAGCCAGCCGCAGTGGATCACCGATCCGGATCTCAAGTTTTTCTCAATTCTGATGATCGACGTGTGGATGTGGACGCCGTTTATGATGCTGATCTCGCTGGCCGCGCTCAATTCCATACCTGGCTATATTTATGAGGCGGCCGCCATCGATCGAGCTTCGCGCTGGAAGGTTTTTCGCCGGATTACCTTGCCGATGTGTGCGCCACTTATGGGTCTGGCGGTGCTGCTGAGGGCTACCGATGCGCTCAAGCAGTTCGACCTGGTCATGGCTATCACTGGTCCCAACGATCCTGCGACCCAGACCTTGAGCTCGCTGCTCTACCAGGCGGTTTTCCGCGATGGCAAGGTGGGGCTGGGAACGGCCTATTCCTATGTGATCCTGGTGTTGGTGATTGCGCTGGCTAGCGTCTTCTTGCGCTTTATGGATACCCTCCAGGCTCGGGAGGGAGAGAAAGAGCGATGAAGCTCTGGCGTTTGGTCTTTATCGGTCTCTATTGTTCGGTAGCGCTGCTGCCGCTCTTGTGGCTTTTGTTGACCTCGTTCAAGATGCGGGACGAAACCATTACCGTACACCCGAAATTTGTGCCGACCTTGGACGCTCAAGTCGCGCCCGATGGGATCTACTTTCGCGCCAATCTCGACGGTTATCGCCACTTGTCCGAGGTTTATACCGGGGCGAGCCATACTTTTTTCCATTATCTGGGCAATAGTCTGATTATCGGCTTGTGCAGCACCTTGTTTTCGGTGCTGATCGGCACCAGTGCAGCCTATGGTTTCAGTCGTTTCCGGATTCCCGGGAGTAAGGACTGGCTCTTTTTCATCCTTTCGACGCGATTTTTGCCGCCTTTGGCTGTTGTCGTGCCGGTGTTGATGATGTATAGAGAGTTCGACCTGCAGAACAGTCATCTGGGACTTATCCTACTCTATACCGCGTTCAATATGTCGCTGGCGATATGGCTGATGAAGGGTTTTATCGATGAAATCCCCACTGCCTACGAGGAGGCGGCGTTGGTCGATGGATATACCCGGTTCCAGGCCTTTCGCCTGATTATTCTTCCACGCGCGGCTTCGGGGATGGCGGTGACAGCAGTTTTCTGCCTGATATCGGCCTGGAACGAGTACGGATTCGCCATGACGCTCAATAATCAGCAGGCGGTAACCGTGCCCGTCTACTTCGCCGGATTACAGGGCAATGTCCACGGACTGCCCTGGCCACAGATCAGTGCCGGAGTCCTGCTCTTTGTGGCACCGATCATCGCCTTTACCATTCTGGTGCGCAAGGATCTCTTGCGCGGCGTCACCTTTGGGACGATCAAGCGTTGAAAATCTGGATGGATCACTTGGCTCGTGCGGGTATGGTTATGGGAGTGGGGCTGATGCTGCAGCCCTTTTGGGGGGAGGGACTGCGCTATGGTTTCTTCGCCACCTCGGTTTTTACTTTGCTGCATATTGTAACTTCGCACATGCACTTGAAAAAAAGATGAGCTTTCTCACCTGCCAAAATTTGCGCAAGACCTACGACGATGGCACCGAGGCTGTCAGGGGTATCGATCTGGCCTGTGATGCCGGAGAATTAGTGGTTCTTCTCGGGCCATCGGGATGCGGAAAGACCACGACGCTGAGGATGGTCGCCGGACTCGAAACGCCTACTGGAGGGCAGATTTTGCTGGATGGAGCGGAGATCACCCAAGCATCTCCCGCCGAGCGCGATGTTGGATTCGTCTTCCAGTTTTACGCACTCTATCCGCATATGAAAGTCGAGGCCAATATTGGCTTTCCACTCGAAAGTATGAACCTGTCTAAAGAGGAGCGGCAGCGAAGGGTAGCGGAGATCGTCGAGCGTTTGGGCCTGGAGGCATTGGTAGGGCTCTATCCGCAGCAGCTCTCGGGCGGCGATCAGCAACGAGTAGCTCTGGCCCGGGCGATGGCGCGTCGGCCACAGATCTACCTGATGGATGAGCCGTTGGGCACTCTCGATGCGGATTTGCGGTTGGAGATGCGCGAGTTGATCCGCGCTCAGCAACTCGATTCGTGGGTTACAACGCTCTACGTAACCCACGATCAGGAGGAGGCGATGAGTTTGGCCGATCGGGTGGTGGTTATGGATGGGGGACGGATTCGCCAGGATGGGCCGGCGGCGGCTGTCTATGGCCGGCCCGCGGATCTTTTCGTCGCAGATTTTATCGGTAGTCCGGGAATGAACTTTATCGAAGGAGAGATCGGCGGTGGTCAATTCACGGCTCAGGGCCTGGTACTGACACTCGACAACTTGCGCTCAGGGCCGGCTGTACTGGGTGTGCGACCAGAATTCGTACAGCCCGCCGAAGGCCCATGTCTTAGGGCCAGGGTGATATTGAACGAGTACCTGGGGGCCTGCCGGTATATTCACTGCGAGGCCGAGTGTGGTCGATTGGTGATGCGAGTGGAGGACGGGAATTCGTTTCTTATTGGCACGGAAATCGGGCTGGATTTTGTGCGCGAGCAGGTGCTC
>JACLAC010020050.1_pt1 | contig 19478 bp, 10 predicted proteins | sample 8027881 | NCBI WGS metagenome assembly JACLAC01 (sample SAMN15725517, study PRJNA655200) | protist metagenome | isolation source: fluorescence activated cell sorting (FACS) single amplified genomes of... | place: Spain: Blaines Bay Microbial Observatory, Mediterranean Sea | collected 2016-01-19 | reverse complement strand
TTAATGCTGTATCTATATTATTAAGTATACAGTATGAACAGAGCATACAGTATAACGTTAGGGAGGAGGATTCCTTATTTTCACGATATTCGTTCTTTCTTCTGCAACAAAAAAAAGAGACAATAATAATTTAAACTTTAAGAAGAACAGAACTTTTTTTCCATAATTATAGTCTATCTTGTGTACTGTAATGTTAATTTTGATTAAAGTCTTAAAGTTTTTCCATCATGGTGGGCGAACAATCTGGATCACATTTCCACGCCAGCGTTGGTGTTGTCTTTCTCGCCAGTTTCAATAGTACTCATATTGGTCACCAACTTTCAAACAAAAAGTGATTTACAAAAATTAAGCTTAGTGATTGGCAAGAGATGGATGAGGTTGTGATTCGCAATGAGCCATTTGATGTAATTGGTAATGTAGCTACTTACTTGCGGGAAATGTATGGGAAAAGATGGAATGTTTTAAACCACGGTTGCCATATTCCAAATGATATGCGTGATTGCTGAATGCCGATCGGACCATAAATCAGTCAGTTTCACGTTACAAAAAAAAAATAGATCAAAGCAATTATTAACGATTAAAAATTGGAAACGGAGCCTACGGTTAATATTGCCATGATGAATTATGTCTGCCGCCATACCGATATAATCTGTAGGACTAGAATTGGTTTAATCTCAACAAACTCTATGGCCATATGTTATGTCGTCTTACTCACCAGCATGCATTTATAAAGGGAATCCAAGATAAAGTTTTTACTTCCGGAAACATTTAAAACTCTCTTTCTATTTCAATTTTTACTTTATATGTACGATTCGGATCATGCATGGAGTACATCTGAGAATGATAGTCAACACTAAGTGACAAGGGTATATTGATTAGTAAAACCACAAGAGCAGAGATAAGTTCGCAGCACATGAGGGAACGTAAACCTCTGCTAATGGATAAAAGGAGCAGATTCATTTTCGCAGTACATTAATTTTAATTACTTAAATAACAGCCAATTTTCTTGTTTTTATCTTTTACATAAAATTTTAATTCTGCACAAACGTGTACTACCTTCAGTACATTTTTGCAACATACTGATAACCCAAGTTATTATGATACTTGGGAAATGCTTCCTGCGCTATGTTGGCGATGTTGTTCGGTGTTTCGCCACTGATCCGACCAATCGGACAACTGATCGAAAGTTAGTGGTAAGGGAATAATTCCGATTTTGTACAACTACATAATGTTGCCCTGTCAAAGTCATAAAAGCACACTGAACGAATCTATTGATAAAATTGGGCGAGTCTACTTACAAGCAGAAACATAGTAGCACTTGTAAGAACAGTTTGGGCAAGTTTTTCTTCCAACCCACAAAAAAGTGTGAAGATACCCTCTTCGCGTATAATTTCGTTAAACGAATCCAACAGTGACGAATTGCTTTGTTTCATCTGCATTCTTGTTTTTAAAACTTGCAATGGATAGGTAAACACTGTAGACAAGAATTTACTAATGGCACCGATAAAGAATTGGATACTACTCGGGGAAAGTTTTGACAGGGCCATGTACTTTTCAAGATATTCTGCTATTGTAAATTGTATCGCCGGGTTCCAAACCAGCAATAACGAAGGCACAAATCCTTTAAAAAGACCACAAACTCCTTCTGATTTAATGATGTTAGTCATAGCACGCATTGTCGAATCTGTTCCATGTGATAGTTTCATTCTAGTATTAACTTCCCATAGAGGATTGACCACAGTGCAAGTAATGGTTCCAGAAACTAGGCCCGCATTTAGTTGCACAACACTGGATAGCTTTTGACCATAAAACGTCTTTGCAACCCTGCGCGATAACTGCAAAAAATAGTAATAGCAAAACCACGACATACCCATTGACAACAATCCGCTTTCAATCCCTCTATAAAGGGACAATACACCATTAGATCTCAAAAATTTAAGCACTGATTCCCAAGATTTCCCGTACTCTTTTGTTTGTCGCAAGGTCCTGAGGCTATCTAAAGGGTACCAAATAGCGAGCGCAAGAACACTTGATAGCCCACCAAGTTTGGCATACTGGAATGGACTCAGGCCATCTTTCATGGTCTAATTTACAAGCAATAAATGCGAATCAAGAAAATGGCATTAGTAAGCCGGCGCTACAGTCTTCAGTTTGAAATTGCATGTGCAAGCATTCTCGCTGTTAATTGTGATTCGTGTTACAACTGAAATCAATCTAAAAAAGGTTGATTCTTCGTTCTTCAGTCATCATCATGAGTTGGACAGAATTACAAGTGGACAGCAGCAATATCAAAATAGCGAAATTAATATTTTAATTTAGCATCTTCAGTGATACTGAATGTTGTATGGCCGGTGTCCGGCCTATCAGAGCAAGAACGTTCAGGTCTGCTGCTCGACGAATATTTATTTTATTTGATGATTATTCGAACTGTAGCTATTTATCCCTTCCACAATTTACACTACTTTAAACTGTTGCAGACTACAGTAGTATTAAATAATATTAATAATATTTATTTTTTTTCTTCCTAGTGTAGAAAACTAGATGTATAGAATAAGGTAGGTAGTTCGCTAGATAAAAGCTTAAGCTAAACGTTGAAGATCTAGAAGATCTTTTCTCTCTGAAACAATTCACACAAGTCCACGAGTCCTGACAGTATACCCTCGTGACTTCTAGCCAAACTAGAATAACCTCCACGCTGTCAGCCATTCGTTGTATCAGACCTCTGACAGCCATTCATTCCTCAACTGTATCTTTTCCTTTCCTTTTGCATACATTTCCTTAACGTTCAGATCATGGTTAGAGATTACTACACTAGAAGATATCAGATAAGTCAGAAAAATTCATCACTTTTTAAATTTCCTAATTTTTTAGGTACTTGACCAATTCTGAATATATAGCATACACTTCAAGTACAATTATAAATGCTATCAAAACATCGGGTCATATTTTGATCGGATATTTTTTCGTAAAGTAGTACCTAATAAAAAATTAGGAAATAAAAAAAGGGATGAATTCAAAATAAACTGAAGAAGGAAGTTGTGTCATTTATAATCTAGATGGCATATAAACTCGGTTATTTACGACGCACTACATACCCACAACGATTTATTTACATTGCAGAAAATCCAGCTATTATCAATGAATATACATATGCAGCAAATAAGATGAACTCCCGTAAACAATACTTTTATGCATTCGTTCCTGCAGTATTTGTACTCCTGTACTACAGTGACGTGTTTTGTACTCGACCGTCAGATGGGAAGACACTTATTCGTTGGAAATCACGGGAAGAGAAAGTAACAGAAACGTCACTAGAGAAGACGCAAGAAACAGTACTGTATCCATCGATCCAGGGGACAGGTGAAAACCTTCCTAAGTCCAAACAATTAACGAAAACAAATTTTTGTTCTTCAGCCCCACCAATACAAAGGAACGGGCATTTCTCTAGTTCACAGGCCAAAGTCATTCGGAAGCGTTATGACATTCCTGAAAACCAATGCTTATTTTCCAATATTCCATTTGAAAACATATTGAGTCAAGATGAGATAGACAAGTCGGATGGCTTTCCTGCGCAATATTGGCAACTTGTAAAAGATAGTAGGGTATGCGAACCACCGCTGATAACAGGAGAAAAGTTGGATGTATCTTGTCGCGATGAAAAGAACCCAGTAAAATACTTTTGGTCGGGGAAGTACAAAGGCGATGAGCATACTGAGGGCTGTGAAGCGCGCTGCCAACCCACTGAAAATAAAGCTGAAGCTGATTTTTTGGTAAACGCGAAGTCAAAACCGATAAGTAAAACTCCAGGGAAAACACAGTATACAGTGCGGTATGCCGTCGAATCGATTTATATGGATGGATCACCAAATAGGCATGATATTACAATGGACATGTCCCCGTATTCAAATGTTCCTATGCTGTACATGCCTGATGAATTTTACAAAAAAATGGTAGAACTGAGGCCTCCAACTGTGGAGCAAATTAAAAAGAAAAAGCTCGCTGTCTGGGCCGCCTCAAACTGCGGGACAAGCAGTATATCATGGAGAAGATCAAAATTTGCGAAAGATATTTCAAAGTACATGCCGGTCGATTTTCCAGGTCCTTGTAACAATAATATAAAGGGCTTGCAAGGAAGGTCGAAGTGGACAAAAAACGCGGACATGTACAGCAACTATTTATTCGTTTTTGCGTTTCATAACTCCCTTGATAATGCCAATATTGATGAAAAATTTTATTTTCCTGCCCTGGGAAACAGTGTGCCAGTATCCGTATCAAATGAAATCATCTATTTCCTGTCCATGGGTAATGGTTCCTTTGTAGATGCTACCAAATTTAGTAACCCAAAGGCATTGGCCGAATACCTTCTGTACCTGCAAAAACATCCTCAAGAATACTTGAAATATTTTGGGTACCGCAACCGCCCAGAGCCCCCCGGTTTGAGGCGTATGTACGATGTGCTGGCAAATTTTGAAGTAGGGCCTCGTCTCAAGCGCAAAGTAATGTGTCGTTTGTGTTCATGCCTATGTGATCCTAAATGCATGGAAAAACGCAAATCTAGTGAATGTGGGTATGCTATGGATTGGAAGCCTGCCGCAGCCCCAAATCCAGCAATTGCTGACGCCCCTCTGGTATCCAAAATAGATAAGGCGGAATCCGAGGAAACGCCTCCCCATACTGGTGTACAATTAAAAAGTATTCCTGTCTCACTGCACAAGAGTCCAAGCCTCGATCTTCTAGAGCAGACTTGCTCTAGCTCTGGCATGAACGTTTGTGATATGGAAGATGTAGCAGCAGCATGGATTTCTGGGTATACCGCAAAATATCGAGGTTGGACAAAAAGCAGGAAACTTAAATTTGCTCCCAGCTGTAAAAGGGGTAGAAATTTTGGAGACTGCAAGGATATATTAAAGAATAAAGGGAAATTGAAGTCTGCGCAACCAGTTGCGATGGGGCATACACCAACGCCTGAGGCATCGAATGGGTTAAATGTTGCAATTGACGAAGTTGCTAAAGGGGTGTTTTGTTGCGCCTCTTACAGCCTGCCGCAACCAACATTAAAGTGTAATCCAGATAATGGTGGTTGGCCTGTTAAGTTTGTTTATGCCTTCTACAAACAGTTGGGTAGAATTTTTTTGAAGCATAACATCAAAACATGGTTAATAGCAGGAAGTCTCTTGGGGGCTATTCGAAACGGTGGTTTGGCAAATACATGCATTGAGTACAAGGAATGGTCTAACCCTGACATTGATTTGGGGGGATTCGCTTTCGACAAGGCAAAAATTGCCAAAGGCTCTGCAGCTGCAAAAGAAATAAAAGAAAGACTTGGGGCTGGGATATTGTATCGACACAAGTGGGACTCGACGATTACGTTCGACATGGTGAAAAATAAATATTTTGAAGGTTGGTTAATGCCACAATTTGTGACACATATAGCAGTAGAATTCTGGTGGTATCAGCGCAAAGGGGATTTGTATATCTATCCTGATGGTGGGGCGGGTCCGTACTGCCATAGGTACTTTGATCAGGCCAAAGCATTAGAACTGTCAGCGGGTCATACAAAAATTTTAGTGAATATCCCAGCAAAGGCGGAACATATGTTGACTGCGGCTTATGGTACAGATTGGAAAACTCCGAAAAGTTCTGGGAAGTTCCAAAGAGATATTTCAAGTGAGAATGGTGGATGCGCATGTTTCGACTCGACATGTTTGTTAAAACCATAAATACAACTAACACAATATTTCAAACTTTAAAATAATTTTTTATTTTAAATACAGTTGTTCATTTTAGATTTGAAAAAATCGTGATGGATGGTTCTTCTTCTTAGGAACGTAAACCTCTAATGGACAATAGGAGCAGATTCATTTTCGCAGTACATTAATTTTAATTACTTAAATAACAGCTAATTTTCTTGTTTTAATTAGAATTTGGAGAAAAAGTACATATTTTTTAGTCGTCTGTTGTCTGTATATCAAACACCTAATTATCGATGTCCCATTTATCCTTAATTTATTCACGGTACAGTACAAGAAAGCATGGTGCAAATTTCCATTTTTCACAGCCCGTGTAAAAATCCATGCATTTCGGGTTTTTTCGCAAAAATATTTTGGCTTGATTTTCTGGGAAGTTCCAAAGAGATATTTCAAGTGAGAATGGTGGATGCGCATGTTTCGACTCGACATGTTTGTTAAAACCATAAATACAACTAACACAATATTCCAAACTTTAAAATAATTTTTTATTTTAAATACAGTTGTTCATTTTAGATTTGAAAAAATCGTGATGGATGGTTCTTCTTCTTAGGAACGTAAACCTCTAATGGACAATAGGAGCAGATTCATTTTCGCAGTACATTAATTTTAATTACTTAAATAACAGCTAATTTTCTTGTTTTAATTAGAATTTGGAGAAAAAGTACATATTTTTTAGTCGTCTGTTGTCTGTATATCAAACACCTAATTATCGATGTCCCATTTATCCTTAATTTATTCACGGTACAGTACAAGAAAGCATGGTGCAAATTTCCATTTTTCACAGCCCGTGTAAAAATCCATGCATTTCGGGTTTTTTCGCAAAAATATTTTGGCTTGATTTTTTTCTCACTTTGTGTGTGAACTTTTTTTCAATTAAAAAACTAGCAGGGAGTTAGTGTTACGAAACATAACAGTTAATAACAGGAAAATGACAAACAAACTAATATTTTTTTACTAAAAATTCCTATTTTATTTTCACTATACGCATTTATATAGGTTTTTAATACAAATACAAAAAACATTGAATTTTATCGCAAAAACCAAAAATATTGTACTTGTAATAATTACCTATATAAATTGTTCACACGCATACACCGTCGATAAGTAAAAACGAAGACAACGAATTTTTTTACAAAAACGTACAGTTTAATATAGAACATGGAAACTCTCTATAAAATATCGAGGATCTTCTGTTGCGGAAATGGAGTTGGCCTTTTAACATAAATGTAGCATTGATTGCCATGGTATATGGTGTTTCTACCATAGATAATTAACACAAACATCGTCAACTTTTCTCTGAAACTTGTACGATACGATACCTGGCCATAGGACCCCTATTAAATGTCGTATTCAAAAATGTATAGTTACTAAAAATACAAATTTAATAAATATTCCCTTAATATACAAAATAATCCCCATCTTCTAACTCTATTCAAATAATAGGAGCATGCATAATAGTCTATAAAATCCTATTAATTAACTACACTTTCGTACCAATTAGAGTAGTAGGAATCACAAGGAACCAATCCCTTCCAAACCAGAAAATAATTTAAGGTTGCTAAGTAAATCAACTTCGTGAAAAGTAATGCACATATAAAAAAATTCCAACCTGGAGAAATATGTACGTAAATGTGGTAAAAATCAAATTTGGGAAGCAGGCGACAAAAATTGAAGCCTGAGGCCTGCTTCAACTGGTAGTATGCAAAAACCTGAACAGACTAATATATATATCTGTATGGATCTCAAAATATCAAAAATGGATTGGTGGTGTGCCTAGCAGCGTCCGTTTTTCTTTTTTCGTAGAACTTATTACAGCAGTAATTTACTGTATTACATGAAGATAACCCAAAAAAATGCGTAATACGTTTTTTAATAAAAACAAATATTATGTTGTTAATTTATTGTATAATAATATTTCGTAATTCTTATTATTATATATCATGAAACAAACTGCAATCCGACATAAAGGAATCCATCATTTAATTGTAATCTTTTGTCCCTCAAGCGTAATGGATTTCTCAACAGCATTCAAAATCTTTGTAACCTTGATTCCCATTTCGGCGCTTGACACTGGAATGTTACCCGATTGGACACTATGTACAAAGTCGAGTACCTGCGCAGTCAATGGCTCTTTGTCATGCACTAACGGGCTAACAATATTTCCATCTCTAAATGTAAAATCCCGCTGCGTTCCATCACTATCGCCAGGATTCCGGCCTTCAACACTTTTGTGAAATACTCTTACTGGCTCTATGTTGTTCATATCATCAATAGATAGCCTCGCTTTCGACCCAATGAACGTTAACTGGCGAATTTTTTGTGGGTCTATCCAGCTGACGTGAACATGACCCACAATATTTCCGGGATACATGAGCGTAATGAAAGCCACATCGACATGAGAAGTAGTCGGAACGACAGACTGACCAATGGCAGATACTGCTGTCGGCATGAGACCGTTTAGCGTGTATAAGAAAATGGAAATGTCGTGAGGCGCCAGGTCCCAAACAGCAGAAGTATCGTGCCTTATCGGCCCGAGGTTGGTGCGTTGGGCATACATTGTATTCACAGTTCCGATTTCCCCGCACTCAATCAGTTCTTTCCCTTTTCGAATGCGGTTATTGTACATGAAAGTATGCCCCACTAGAATCGTTAACTTCTTTTCAATAGCCAGGTCCTTCAACTTAACCCCATCCTCTGGAATAGTTGTAAAAGGCTTCTCGACAAGAACGTGCTTCCCAGCACCCAAACACTTGCTCGTCACGTCAAAATGCAATGTGGCAGGAACTACGATGATCACGGCCTCAACTTCTTCACTTGTACAAACTGTCTCGACAGATGTTGTTATCTCTATGTTTGGATACAGCCCTTTCATCTTGTCTAAAGCAGGCTGGAATGGGTCGCACACAAGCACACATCGGGTCTCCTTCAAGCTGTTTGTGATACGGACATAGTGCTTGCCCCAGTAACCGCAACCGATTACTGCTACATTCAAAGGACGAAAAGACGTCATTGCGAAGATCTTCTGTAAATTTCAGGTGCTTTAGAAGGATATGAGAAACAGCAGGGTATGAGAAAATGAAGTAGAGCTTCTGCCACACACTTTTCACCCCACTACAATTTTACAATTATAAGAGATGGTGGGGGATAATTTGTACTACGTCGTATATGATGACTGTCGTTGCCCGCTTTTTTTCCCTCCTCTGCTAGTATTTCACTGTACAGTAAACTGATACTCTTTGTTGTGTTCCTCTTGTTTCCGTCGTAACAACAGGCATACTATCAGGCAATTGGAGATTGGCGAAGATATTTCTTAATAATAAATATATACGTGGCTGTCGTTGCTCGCTGCCGCTCTTAAGGTGGATACCCCACCTGATAAAATTGGGTGATAGTCTAAATACAATATTTGCCTATATGATACATCCTCATAATATACTTAAATTTGTTGGCGATCCAAAATGTTTGGTTCAATGACTCCAGCCTCAAAAATACCTTCTTCCTTCCTCCTTCCGTTCCTCGTCGATGCTGTTGAATCGTTGTTACCCAAGAAGTCCTTGGAAGTCAACAAACGAACCAATTTTGGTCCCAAAAACAGTATTTCTGCTCTAAGGATTTTGATATAAACAAGTTCCCGTTGGAAATTTTCAATTTCGATGCGATTTAAAGAAGTTGCTAAGAAAAGAGCTATAATAATATTTTTATAGTTTTTGTAATTTATTACCCTCTTCAGCCTGTTCGCATATCCACTTGTAGTCAATCAATAACGCATTTAGGGTTTTTATGATACTTCGATATATTTGTAGTGTTTTACCTATCAAGATTTTTTCAGCATTAAATGGCATACTTAATTTTACAGTTTATATTATTAAATTGATAGGCATTTTCCTGTCATAAAATTTAGGGGGTATCCACCTTAATTCCAAGTTCTCTAATTTTCGGCGAGTCTCAAAAAATAGAGCGTATTAAGGGATTTATAACAAAATTCATAAGGAATTTAATTATGGAACTGAGTGATATATTCCTGGCCCGGCCAGTCAAACTAAATTACATTACACAACACTAAAAAACGCGTAATCATATTTATATCTAAGTATATTCTTTTTTGTAAGGACAGAAAAAGCGATTACTCGGAGCAATCGCTTCTCATCAACAATGGAACCCTCGAGTATTCATATAACTCACGATAAATTCTAAATAGCAGCATATTTCTATTTTTTTTTAAAACAAAATAATGGCTGTTATTTTTATAACTTTAAAAATACAAATGGGTAAAAGCAAATTGCAGTACATTGAAAGTAATATCGTAAAAACTGGAAGATAAACCAAATTGGTAAAGACAAGTCACATGGAAGGAAGTATTGATATATTTTTAGATAATATCTAAATAACAGCGTATATTTTGATTATAACTTTAAAAATATAAGAATTCATATGAAATACCAAAATTACAAACGTACTATATATTTTGTTTTCCAATATAAATCAAGAAAGTAAGGCCACACTTTCGATGAAATGCTGTATGAGCTTGTAGCATTAGCCCACCGGCACAAAGCTGTGTCTAACGAATACAATTTTAGTCGTTCTATAATGTCTTTCCGTGGCGAACGTCTCCAATGAAAATATTCCTCGTAAGCCGTCCGATTAGCAATTAGATGGTTCAGGTGTGCTCCCAAGTCGGACGCTGTCGGAAAGTCATCCACCCAAATTACACATCGGCTGCACGGCAAGATTTCTTTCGCTGCGTTGGGTGCACCTTTAAAAATTGGTATGGACCCGTAAGCTAATGCTTGAAAAACCTTTTCGCTCACGTAATCATCAACAAAGGAATTTTCAATGCAAAATGTGAACATGTGAGTTTTCAAAAGGGATATTTTTTCGTTGACGCCATTTTCTGTATATGCACTCTTTGTCATATTTCCATTGCTACCCCCCCAGCACTTTCCGTGGTTTGCCACGAGGGACGGAAAAGTATTGATGAAATCGATAATGTATTCCTCGCGCCCGGAACGAGTTTCATTACAATTACTGTATATAAGAAGGGCCTTTTTAGTTTTTTCGTTCACTGGAACAATTTTTGGACGATTAAGCGAATCGACAGTAACACCGTACGTTTTACCTATTTCTATGAGGGGTATATCAGAATCAAAGCGGTTAGTCGAAAACATATCTATGTCTGGAAATCGCTTCTTAAGTTTTTGAAGTGGATACAGGTGCGGATAGTAGTCTGATGTCTCTGTACTCGCACATATCCATTTTTGAAATTTTGGCTTTTTGATCCATAATGCCTTTAACTTGTCGTTTAGTTTTTTTATGTTTTTATCAACATGTACACAATCCATCCATACAATATCTGCAGTAGAGATTGAATCAGGAACATCAACACTCCACTCTGTTGTCACACTTTTCCCGCAAATGTCGATCACTTTGTCCTCGTCTAGATGTAGAATCCGCTTAAAAACTCCACTTTCGGGGCCATACGGCGCAGCTAATATATGTACAGGCTTCTTGTTTGGCATTTCGCCTTTCTCGGTTTTAAATGAACTAGGTTTAGAAATATCACCCTTGGGTGACAACGCACCAAACAGATTTCCTATGGTCTCCCAAAAGAATGCGTACGGTACTTCGAGTGCATGTTTCTGGCTTCGCATTTCGCCTGTCTCAGTTTTTGATGCTCTCGGTTTAGAAATATTATCCTTGAATGCCATTGGCACACCAAACAGCTTCTCCATGGCTTCCCAGAAGAACTTGATCTGTTGTTTGTATACTTTCGGTTCTTTCGAAAACCGATCGTTCACATTCATAAACAACGGTTTTTTGGATATCGCATCTGCAAAACCTTTTTCTGAAATGATTACTTCGTCCCACCACGTATATCGTTTTGAATCTATATTCTTGTACACCCCTTGGCCAGAAGTAATCAAGTTCGACTCCCATACTCCCTTAATGTCCTCTTCCTGCGAATTTTCTTTACCCAATGAGCTGAAACGACCACTACTGTGGGACTCAACAAAACCATACCATTCACTATACTTCCTCGCAAGGGTGGAAGCATACGACTTCAACATGGGAAACATAAAATGGGGCATAGGGGTCGACGTTGTGGGGGTTTCCCCTTGAAACACCTCCACATTTGCATACATTCGATGGTGTTCCCCCTGAACGCCTTCACTTGTCGGTCGATTAGGTGCTTTACGCCATGACCTCGGCTTGCCATCGGCAGCAAAAAAATCGCTCTTAGCCGCTGGCTTTCCAAAAATAACATCGTCATTGCAATAGATAAAATGTTCGGACAAGTTGGGAATTTTATGAACCATCGTGGCCACTGCAAAGCTATTCTTAGTTGGACAATGTGTCATATACCTGCATCTATCGACTACTGTTATGCGGAGACTACCGTTCAATTTGTATGGAAGTTCTTGCTTACCATTCAACAAAATAAAAACATTGCGAACCCAAGGAGCATTTTTCGAAATCGAAATCAATAGCCAATACAATGAATGGTCATCCACTCGGTGTCGCTCCGCGTCTTTCAACGAGTATTCCGATGGATCCACGCCAAGAGAAGATGGGATCACAAAATCCACGTCGAAGGAAGACCAACTTGGTCGTTTTACCCACCTTAGGTATTTACCGCTCTTACACGGCTTTTTACTACTCTTAGGCTGTTGTTTGGTGGACCAAATATTAGACACCAACTTGTAAGGCATCAAGATTAAATCTTTAGATGGCATAAAGCTGTTTAAAGTGCCTTTGTTAATTGCCGAACGGTACATTTCGTCGATGGGGCCCCATACTGGTCTCAGAGTTGGCAAAACCTTTTTCGCCCCTTTCAACGTTATCAGGTAACCAACTGTTCCATACGGGGCATAGCTTTTTAAAACAAAATTATTGCCTGGTATAGCAAACTTCTTCTGCCCCCTCAAACCGTTCATGTCTTTGTGGTGCAAAAATTGCACAAAGTCGAAACTGTGTGGCAGATGCTCTCTAAATTCTTTATACAATGCCTCGAAGTTATGCGCTATGGTTACATCATCTTCAAATATGATACATTCTTCAATACTGTGCTCAACCATATATTCCAACACTTTTATGTGCGAAATTGCACAACCCAGAGCCCCGCGACGAATATTTTTATAAGAGTCCAGGTTTAAATAAGGTTTTAAATCACTTCCCTCAAGCTCAGTTGTTGTCGTAGCAGGCCACATACGCCCATTTAAGTAAGGGTTTGCCTCAATCAAAGAGCGCACGTGTTCGACGCGATTGGGGTCAAGGTGCAGAGTAATGAAGTACACTGGCGGGAAAGTTTTCCCTACCCCGGGTCTATTCGTTGGCTTCAAAGCGGGGTTCAGAATATTGTTCAAATGTTTTATAGACTGATCCACGCTCTCGGCATTTGTTTTGATTGTTTTTGAGTACTGCTCCACGTTACGGACCTGAACAATACATTCGTGTGGATTAAATGAATATGTGACCAGGTAAGTTAAAGACACACTCACTATCCCAAACATCCACTTAAAAAAACGTCTCATTATTTTGGGTGTATTCTATTATGAATATGCCTTCGACAAAAAGAGAATTTACGCATATTCTGGTTGTACGAAGAATTCATTGGCATCAAGGTGTGCGAAAAATGTGAAAACCGGTACGGATCAGCAGATTTCGAAATTTAGCAGCAGTAAGTAGAAGAGAGATTAATTTCGCCAGTCCCTATTTACATAAAACAATTTTATTAATATCGCGCTTCTGCCTTAGTACCGGTATTAGTGACCCTGAGGGGGGGGGGAGGAGCGAAAAAAAATCACTTTGTTAACATTTTTTAAGCGACTGTTTTAATGCTGTGTCTATGTTATTAAGTGTACAGTATCAATAGAGCAGAGAATATAATACAATACTACTGTAGCATTTACTAGACTCTTACAGCATCAAAAATAAAAAATGAATGGGGCTTTTTTCTCTCCTGAGGATGGAACCGAGTGGAGGGTTAAAAGGGAACTTCGTAAAATATTATATTTTATCCTACGAGTAAGATTTAGCTTGGGTTCCTTTTACAGTCAAAAACCACTTTCTTCCACTTTACTCTACTTTTTGGCGCTAAATGAATTTCTTCCTGTAATTTGTTGTGCAGCACTTGCGGTCCAGGTCACCAAGGAAGGAGAGGGATCATCCCATGAACGATCAATGCACCATACCATTAACAACTGTTTGGTTAGCTGATGTTGTTGGTGCTGTGTATCCCTATCTCGCTCTGGGGTTCGTTATAATTTCAAAGGTTGCTCTTCTTCTTCACCGGTGCATATTTGATGGCACTGCCAGTAGGCACGTTGCGGATTGGATCGTCTTCCGGTATATTGACACTTTCTTGCAATTCCTTCAGAGTAATCAGTTTGCTTTCCAACCCTGATATTATATCTTCAATTGATTTTTTGGGTTGATGAATACATTTGAATCCAGTCATGTCGGATATTTTTCCAAAATTAACTTGGTAACTTCGAGGATCTCCTTTGTCGTATCTCAAAGTTAGCTTGGTTTTTGGAAGACGATCTTTTATCAATTGGCCAATTTGAAACTTTTGAAAGTTCTGGTCGTTACTCCCGACATTAAATATAACTTTTTTTGGAAGTTTAGCTGAAGCTTTGCACACTGTGATGACAGCCCTGGCTGCATCATCAACGTGGCAAAAAGGACGCCATCCGTCTGGCCCGTACACTTCTACCTCTTTTTTGGTCCACGCATCTCGTATAAATTCGTGTATTAGGAGATCGAAACGCACCCGTGACGCAAGTCCATAAATTGTTGCAAATCTGAGAATTGCGCATGGAACGTATGAAGATGAATCCATTAAAAAGTTTTCCACATTTATCTTTGTAGAACTGTACAAAGATAACGGGGCAACAGGGGACGTTTCGTCAACTTTAACGTCTGTTTTTCCATAGTTACTGCAAGTGGACGCAAAAATGTACCGGGACACACCTTGCCGAGAACATGCTTTTGCAATTTCAATCGTAACATCCTGATTTATTTCAACCGCATCCTTGGGAAACTTTTTGCAGATATGTTCGCCAACAAGGGCGGCTGCGTTAAACACGTAGTCACAGCCTTGGACAAGTATATCTAAATCCACGTCTCTTACATCCCGGACGATTAACTCGAAGGAGTCTTCGTACGCAAATGCACGGAACAGGGACGAACCCCCGTACATCAGACGGTCAATTACACGCACACGCCATCCCTGTTCTAAAGCTCGGTACACCACAGTGCTTCCTATATAACCGGCCCCACCGACGACAAGAATTTGCTTTCTGTCCATCTCTTATTATTATTGACTTCAAACGTGATTGAAATCTGTAGGGAATCGGTTGAGAACGTTGCGCATGAACGCACAGATAGGTAGCCCGTGTAAGACTTTATAAAGCTTTCAAATGCGAGCCGAGAGACGATGAAGTCCTTCCTTATACAAATATGGTGGACACACAACTGGTGTGAAGAAGAAGGACTCCATTCATCCGGGCATCATTATTATTATTATAAATATTATTTATAATAATAATAATTACATTTAACAACAGGAGGAGGAAGAATGTAATTATTATTATTATATTTATTATTTATAATAATAATATCGGTAAATATTACAAGTACAACATTTAAAGTTTTTTTGTACTTGTAATAATTACCAAAGTACACAGTACAATATAGCAAAATAAAAACAAAATATTGGAAATTAAAAATTTGTCATTCATTGGTGGCCACTTTTTAAATTTCTTCTGCTATTATACAGCAGACGACTTCTAACGCCGCGAGGAGGCCAGAAGAGAGAGAGAGAAGTTTGTATCATCGTTGCTATTTAAGCCTACCTGATTTTACGCTATATATTTGTAGTATTTTACCTATATATATTTTGTATAGTTATAATAATACAAAAAATCATCTACACAGTTGACACTCCTAGTAATCCAATAAAATAGCACGACTACACAGTATTAATAATTACCTTACCGAAGAAAAAAAAACAGCCTCCATCCTCTTTGGCTGTGTGAGGTACCTTCGTGCTAGCAGCCCCCGCAACTAAATACTGTACGATTGAAATGTAGCGGCATTCTAAGCCAGTCGTTCGACGATCTTCTTCAAACTGTATTCTGACAATTGCGTTTTAGCAAATGCGCGTTTCTGAAAGTCTTGGGGTTAGTTTGTTTACACTGCCACTACACGCACCGAAAAAAATCAGCTGGGCATGGAGGGACGCGTTCAACTGCTAGAGAAAGAGTTAGCTAGCCTTCGATTGGAAGTCGAGGAGCTGAAAAAGTACCCGCAAACATCACATGATGCGCCACTTGTTTACATTGGAATGGCGGCAGACATAATTCATCATGGTCACATTAACGTCATCAAGACTGGCGCTCTCTACGGGAAAGTTGTCCTGGGGTTGTTGACGGACGAGGCGATAATTTCATACAAACGGAAGCCAGTTGTCCCATGGGAGAAAAGAAAACTAGTCGCGGAACACTTGAGAGACGTTTCCCTTGTTATTCCACAAAATTCTCTGGACTACCGGCCGAACTTGTTGGCATTGAAACCACAGTATGTTGTCCATGGCAGCGACTGGAAAACAGGACCCCAGTCCAAAACGAGACAGCAGGTGATAGACACCCTGAGAACCTGGGGAGGGTCCCTTGTAGAACCGGAGTATACGAAAGGCATTTCGACCACAGACCTGATATCTGCGTGTAGCGAGAGAGTGGCGGACAAACAAGCTGACGGTGGCCGATAGGGGGAGGATCGTCAAAAGAATGCAAAGTTTACTATCTCCAGCTTGTAAATGAAACGCTGCAATTTTTGAAAAGATTTAACTAAGAAGGCCGGGCAAGAGTGCAGATCATAGAAACTAGTTCATAATTTTAATTGATCGAATTTCGATTTTTTGAATTTCGATCCTATTTGTAGTTTTAAAGGTGCTCCTTTTCTGTTCATTGAATCAATAAAAGGATTATCAGTAATGGGTTCGATCTTGTATCCTGTTCGTATGCACACACACACACTTAATCTACACTGTTGTTTTCAATTGTATAAAAACAATAATTGTTCTGTTATTTAGAAGTATCTAAAGTCATTACGCAATATTTGTTTTTTTCTTGTTCTTTCTTTCTTTTTCGGCGGTTGTGAATCTACATTGTCATTCTCTTGTGTACTCCATGCATAATCACTATGCATAGCGGTACTGCAATTTCGCCATTATAGGAATAATGGCGGGGAACTTTTTGCGCCTTAGCTAAACTTAGCTTTTCCCTTTTCCAGAACTCATTTGCTCACGATGAAAATTTTCCCTCGTCAACAAGCGCTAGATCACTCAAGACCATCTCCTTGCACAGATCTTCAACTTTCACTTGCGCATTCCATTCCAGCACCCGGTTTGCTTTTGAAGGATCACCCAGCAACAAATTGACTTCCGTCGGTCGGTAATATCTGGGATTGACTCGCACAACAATTTTTCCAGATTCTTCGACGGTTCCAATTTCATCCACGCCAGTCCCAGACCATAAAATTGTCATCCCGACAACCTTGAAAGCAGTTTCGACAAAGTACCGAACAGTATTTGTCACTCCCGTGGCGCATACAAAATCGTCGGGTTTATCCTGCTGCAACATGAGCCACATAGCACGTACATAGTCTTTTGCATGACCCCAATCTCGTTTCGCATCCATGTTTCCAAGGTGCAATGTATCCATCAGGCCCCTTTTTATGCGCGCAACTGCACGGGTTATCTTCCTTGTTACAAACGACGCCCCACGCCGGGGACTTTCATGATTAAATAATATACCATTGCTCGCATGCATCTGAAACGCTTCCCTAAAATTTACGACGATCCAGTACGCATATTGTTTGGCAACTGCATATGGAGACCGGGGGTAAAAGGGCGTGAGTTCTGTCTGGGGGGTCTCACGTACGTCGCCAAACAATTCGCTTGTTGACGCCTGGTAAAACCGACATTTTCTTTCTAATCCAGCAATACGCAGCGCGTTTAAAAGTCGGAGTGTCCCTACACCAGATATATCCGCAGTATATTCAGGCACCTCGAACGAAACCTGAACGTGGCTTTGTGCCCCCAAGTTGTACACTTCGGTCGGTTGAATCATAGTCACCAAAGAAACAAGATTGGATGAATCTGCCAAATCACCGTAGTGAATATGCATTTTTCCGCCTCCGTACGTATTTGTATTTGGATCGTATAGATGTTCTATTCTACCATTATTAATGGACGAGCTTCGACGTATGATTCCGTGAACAGTGTACCCTTTTTCCAGCAAGAACTCACTCAAATAGGAGCCATCTTGACCAGTTATCCCAGTGATTAAAGCGACATTGTCTGTGTTGCTCATCTCCATATTCATTCAGCGTGTATTTACTCTGTTGTAGTAGTAAAAATATTTTCTGCTCTAGGTTTGCATAGGGCCGGGGGCTGAGATATGATTGATAGATTTAAAATATTTTCAGCCAGGTGGAGGGACTATTCCAGCAAATATATTCGTAATAATTGCAAACTGAGCCAAAAGCTTGCAGGTCCCAAAAAAATACAGTCTATACTACACAGGTGTATACTTCTGCGACGCTTTTTCGTAATGGTGTATACCTTCTTTATTGTGTTATAGTAACTTTTCGCGACCCAGAGGTGGCAGGTGGCTAAAATAAAAAATTTGCTGCAATTTTTGGATTTAGGAAATTTTAAAGGAAAATTACCAACAACATTCTGAAGAGTTTTTTTACTGGCAAATAATTAAATTTTCGCAAGCAATGGTTTTCCTTATTATTGTACTTGTCCGACATTGTGTCCAGAGGGGGGTGTATGTGTGAATTTTTTTGATAAAATTCAATGTTTTTTGTACTTGTAACATTAAGGTCCCAGAGCAGCTGCCCCGCCTTTTCCTCGTCGACCTGGGACCAGGGCCTCGATCTCGTCCGCCGTCCTGCCCTAATAAAAAAAACAAAATAATGGATGGCGCTGTTATATTTAGGTGTAGTATTTAAATTATAATGCTGATCTTATTATTCTATAACTGCTGATCTCTTGATGTAATAAAAGAAGAAGAAAGAAAGAAAGAAAAAATCGTGAAAATAAGGAATCCTCATCCCTCACATTGTACTGTTTGCGCTGTTGGTACTGTACATTAAGGGGGATGGGATGGAAAGCGAATTTTTGTGGTTTGGAGTAAATACGTATTGTGTGTACTTAAGTCCTGGCGAACAACACGATATTCTGGTATTTGCTAATGATATTTCTATGTATATCTATTGTTTATATGTGAATAGCAAGAAGAATGTTCCTAAGTAAAAGTTTGTGTGTAACTCTAGAAAAGAAACTTGTGCATGGATGGTAAAATTGATGGCAGATTCACATTATTATAGGTTTCTGACTTGAAACAATTATATGAGGAAAGGGACTTTACTGTGACAACATAGATTTTATATCTTCTACACTGTTCAAATGACTATCTGACAGCTGTACTTCTTTTGTTGACACTGCATTACCTGGCACTTCAACGCCGTGCATTTTTAGATTTATATATTCACATAGGCTTCGTAGATTATCGTGATTGTATATGTCATCAGCTGAAATTTCAACTTTGAAACTATTACTTAGTGATGATGCAAAGCGTCCTCCTACAATTGAATCTAATCCTAAATATTCGAATGGTGTATCATTTTGAATGTTTTGCGATGCTGGCAAGTGTAGTG
>JACLAC010013705.1_pt1 | contig 19485 bp, 18 predicted proteins | sample 8027881 | NCBI WGS metagenome assembly JACLAC01 (sample SAMN15725517, study PRJNA655200) | protist metagenome | isolation source: fluorescence activated cell sorting (FACS) single amplified genomes of... | place: Spain: Blaines Bay Microbial Observatory, Mediterranean Sea | collected 2016-01-19 | reverse complement strand
GAGCTTTGCGGCGCGATCCTTGATCCACTTTGAGCTGAGCAGCTTGACGGGCGCGATGCCGCCGTCGCTGCGAGGCATCAGCGCCTGAAAGATGGACTGCTCGCTCGTGTAGGTGCCCTCGGGCGGCAGCGCACCCGGCGTCTTCAGGAGGGCGGCTTCGTCGCATCTGGAGTAGTAATCTGCCAGCCACGCGACCTTATCTTGGTCCTCGCTTGCCTCTTCGAGCGCCGCCTCGAGGGCCGCCTTTGCTGCCGCAACCAGCGCCTCGATCTTTTCGAGGTCGTCACCGGCCTCTTCGAACGCCGCTTTGAGCTTTGCTTTCGCCTCCGCCTCTTTTGCGGCGGCTTCCGCCTTCTCCTCCTCGGTTTGCGCCGGCGCCGGCGCCACGGGATTGGAGGAATTGCAGCCCATTTCTGTTGTTGGTGGCGGTTGAGAGTAAATTGAGCGTGACGTGTCGCTCCTGCCAAATCGATCTGGGCATGTCTTCTCGTGCTCGGCGGACAAACGTAACATTTCACTCACTCACACCTCGCTCTGCTCAATCGCTCAATCCGGCTCATTGAGGAGCGCGAGGACGACCGTCACATTATCGCTGCAATGGCCGCTGTGTACCACCGACCGTACAAGCATATCGCACGCGCCTTGGCACTTCTCCTTGAGCGTCTTCTGCACGGCACCTACACCACGCTCCTTCTTGATGACGACATTCCGCGCGATCTCCACCGCATAACTGCTGCTCATGACATCGAAAAGACCATCACTCGCCAAGAGAAGGAACTCGTCAAACCGGCTGATTGTACGATGGGTGATCTCGGGCTCGGCGGAGAGCAGCGGCGTGCCATCGCCACCACCACCATTGCCGTCACCACCCCCACCATTGCCATTGGCAGCCTCTGCCGGTTGCTTGAACATCGCGTCGCCCAACCCACGAGACACCGAGAGCACCCCATTCAGCCTTGGTACATTAATCTGACCCTCTGCTCTTGGCGTCGATACATGGCCGCCGGCCGCCTCGATACGTTGGCGCTCCCTTGGCTCGTCAGGCTTGTGGTCGCTCGTCTCCCAATATTTCCGTTCAGAGCGGCAGAGCACCGTACGGCTGTCACCTAGGTTGGCGACGCATAGAGCCTCCCCAAGGACGAGAGCGACCGTCGCCGTAGAACCGCTGCTGCCCGCCTCGCTGACGACGCGCTCGTCGGTGGACGCAAACGCGTCGCGCATCGCGCTCTCGATGGCTGCTGGTGCTAGTGGCGGCGCTTGCGATTTCAGCAGCTCGGCGAGTTTCGACTGCAACGCAGGCCACAGCGCGGTAGCAGCGAGCTCGGCCGCCGCGTCGCCGCTGTGCCCGTCAAAGATGCCAAAGAAGCGGCACGTTGGCCAGGACGATGAGGCGCCATCGACGCCAGACCAACCGTCCTCGATGATGATGTGGCGGTCCTCCTGCGTCGCGCGCGTGCCGGTGGAGGAATACACGGCCGAGTCGAGGCCGTGCGAAGGAGGCGGCGGCGGCGGCGGCGGTGGAGCTGAGGAATCGTCGTCGTCGCGCTTGCGCTTGTCGCCGGTGACGCCGTTGGGAATTGCGTTGGTGGAGGAGGAGGCCATTGGTTTTGAGGTGCGTGTCTATTGTAGGAGAAGGTGGGCGCGCGGTCGTCGGACGTATAAAGCGGCGGAAGTTTGCTGTCCGCGCGGGCGTCGTATCGAGCACCATCGATCGCAACGCCACGAGACGCTCGCGACCGTCCGCGCTTTTGCGGTCGCGCTGCGCGTTTGGCCGACAGGTGCCCAGGACGGCGTCCGCGAGAGAAGTTTTAATGTCCGAAGTCGGCACGCGACCCGAGTCCGAGGCGCTCCTCCGCGCCTCATCCATGGAACCCTCCGGCGTCATCTCTCCTCCCGAAACCCCCGCCCCCGCCGAAGGCAGCAACGCCGCATTGCCCGAGGATTTTGGCGGCGAGCAAGAACCGGAGGCGGGCACTCTCGTCGTCTCGCTGTTAACGCCCGTCTCGGTGACAATGCTGCTCGTCGTCCTCCTTGTCGCCGAGATGCAGTCGGCGTCACAACAAATTCAAGGCAGCTTTTCCGAATTGATGGTCTACCAGGAGGACACCGAGCACGACTCGGCCTCCACGATCGCCGGCGGCGTGCTGCTCAATGGCGCCGCCGTCGTGCTGATGCTCTTTCTCGTGACAACGTGCCTACTCGGTTTGTACAAGTACCGCTGCTACATTCTGATCTATATGTGGCTCTTCTTCTCCGTCTGCTCCTTACTCGGCCTATTTGGCGGCTTTGTCCTCCAGCAGCTCTTCGAGATGCACGATGTGCCAATCGATACGATTTCCTATCTATTCTTTTTATACAATTTCGCCGCGGGCGGCACGATACTCGTCTTCTGGACCGAATACGGCCTAGGGCCCAACCCGCCGCTACAGATGCAGCAATCGTATCTCGTTGTCATCTCCGCCCTCCTCGCATGGTCCGCAACACGGACGCCCGAATGGACGACATGGGGTCTATTAGGTGCGGTCGCCGTATGGGATCTGATCGCGGTGCTAACACCACGAGGGCCTCTGAAGCTTCTCGTGGAGGAGGCCGAGAGGCGCAATGAGCCGATACCCGGTTTGGTCTATCAATCGGCCCATCATATCAAGCTTGGCCTGGGTGACTTTGTCTTCTATTCGGTGCTCGTCGGCAGGGCGTCAATGCACGGCGCCGCGCCAATGTGGGTCTGCGCGGTTGCCGTGTTGGCCGGACTCTGCGCGACCTTGGCGCTCCTGCCCATCCTGCAGCGTGTCCTGCCCGCTCTCCCCATCTCGATCGCGGTCGGCATCGGCTTCTATTTTGTGAGCGCGTGGGCGCTGAGTCCGTTGGCGCATCAGTTGGCCGCTGCACGGGTTGTTTTGTGATTTGGTAAGTGCCCAGTGCGACGCGATCTCCGCCGCGTTCTCAACCCTTCGATTGGCCCACTCCCTTCCATCGCCTTTCCGACGATGCCGCCGCTGGCCGAGGTGGTGCCCGGCGCCATCCTCGGCACGATGTTCACCGCGTGGAACCTCGTCGACGTCGCAATGTGCATCAGCGGCACCTCGTCGGCGCTCTCGTACTATAGAGCGTTCCCGCTTCCGATCATCGGCCAGGTCAAGACGGTGATGGTCTTCCTGATCCCATTCATGGTGCTCGACGGCGCGTCGAAATTCCGCGCGTTCCTCAAGGATCAGACAAAGGTCACATTCGTCGGGCTGATCAACGTGCTTTGGATGGTCGCGCTCTTCATCGTCATTCCGGTTTTCGCGATCCCGTCGGAGCAGGCCGTCCTCGAGCCGCTGCAGCTCAAAGGCACCTACACGAAGAAGCTGTTTGGTGGCAAGGTGAGCGTCCCGCTGCCAGGCATGCAGAAGGCCAAGGCTGCCGAGATTGCCGCGATCGAGGACGCTCTTGTCGACGATCTCTTCATTGGCGCCTTCCTAATGCTTATCGTCAATCTCGGCATGTTAGTCCTCCCGATCTGGCAGACGGCATTGAAAGTCGAGGAGGCGGCGCAGCAGACGGAGGTCCCCGTGCGCACGGCGCTGGCGCCAAAGAGCCCGGCCGCCTCGAACTCGCCGGATTCGGTGCGTGCTATGTGAGAGGGTCGTGGTGGGACGAGACGGTTGTTGCGCGAGCCTTCGCCGACATCGAATGTGGAATGAAAGATGAGAGAGCGGAGATCTGAGCGGCGGCATGTCTTGTTTTCTAATCAGACTTGGAACTAGAAAGCCCGGACCCACCACCTCTCCCGCCTCTCTCAGCGCGCATGCTTCTGCGCAAAGCTGAGTAGGCCGTCGAGCTTTGGCTTGTAGGCGGAGATGCTCGCGAGCTCGAAGACAGTGTCTAACTGCTCGAAGGTGAACGCGCCGGCCGAGTCGTCCGCGATGCCTCGGTGCTGCTTCTCACGTCCCGAGGTGTCGGCCATCGTCGTCCGCGCGAGCCGCACACGCTGCACCTCTACCTCGACCGCTTTCCGCGCGGCGGCGGGCGTCACGCATCCGGCAATATCGGATTTGTTGACGGCGATGAGGAGCGGCGGCGGACGCCTCGCGATGCCCTCTACTGTAAACACATCGAATAGCATACCGGCTGCCTCCTTCGCCTGAGCCGCGAGCTGTGTGCCATCGAGCACGCAGACGAGGGCGGCAGCGTCGGAGGCCTCGGCCTTGAGGCGCTCGCGGAGCCGACCGCTGCCCGGCATATCGCACACGTAGACGGCCGAGCCGCTCGGCGCGTCGCTACCGTTGCCCGAGCGCAGCACGAAGCTCGCCGACGCGGGCTCCATCGACGAGACGGTCGGCACGACACGCCCGTGCTTTAGTCGGTGATAGAGCGCGGTCTTTCCGCCGCCCACCGGACCGAAGAGCAGCAGCCGCCGGCCGCGGCCGCCCGAGGATTTGCGGCCGAAGAGGAAGTAAACCGCGATCAGCAGCGGCAGCAGAATAGAGATTAATAGCGTCGGGTCGAAGGATTCTGTGGCTGCGACGGCTGGTACGACGGGCACGGCGGCTGGTACGGGTACCGGCGGTGTCGATGGGACGGTGTCGGATGTGGTTTCGGGCTCGACGGCCGTAGGTGGCTCCTCGCTGGGTGTCGCCATCAAAAGCTATCTCAGCGCGCGTGAGGCCGCGTGGACGCGCAATCTCGCTTCGACCGAGATCGGCCGCGCTCTCACTGTACTCTCATCGCTCACACTCTCAACGTACGTACATATCACGCCCAATCCGCATCCGTGCCGAGAGAGAGCGGTTGGTTGGTCGGCTTCTCCCACTCCGCCTTATCCCTCGCCAACGACTTCTCGACCGTATCGATGATCTGCTCCTCCATCGACTTCTCTGAGTCGCCCTTGAACGTGATCTCCCACGCGCCCATATCGGGGAACTTCTCGAAGAAGTCCTTCCACGCCTTCTCCGCCTTGACAGGATCGTACTTCTTCTCTCCCTTCACCTCGGGCAGCTCAATCTTCTGAATACGTAACCGCTGGCCGGTGGAGGAGAGTAAGTTGGTGGACTCGCCCTCCTCGCATTTGGAGGTGTCTATCTCCGCCTCGCCCTTTAATAGGCACGGCCACCACGCGCGGCCCTGAGGAGCAGAGAGAGGCAAATTAGTGTGCGTGTCAGCGAGAGAGAGCAATAAAAAAGGTGCCACTACATGCATGCTTGCGAATTGCACGTACCGACGCGTCGGTGATGAGCTTCTGTAGGGTGACGATGAGCTTGTGCGAGTCCTGCAATTGCCACATGCAATCGTCCACGCGCACCTTCGCGTGCAGGCTGCCCTCCACGATCGGCGGCTGCCCGCGCAGTCCGCACTCCAAGGTGCCGGGTGAGATCTTGCAGACGACATCGCGCTTGGCCGTACCCGGCGGCAGCTCGACGCTGACGGTGAGCTCGGTCATCTCCTGCGTCCACCTATAACCCGCGCAGATGTTGCCATTCTTGACGACCTCGACGCCCTTCTCCTCCTCCATCGACTGCATACGCATCTTACGCCGGAGCTCCATCATGTGGTGCTGCGCGGCGACGATGTGGTGCGCCTCGGCGTCGTCGCCAATCTCGACAATCTCCGGCTCGACCGCCGAGAGGACATTGTCCTTGTGCTTACGCAGCGCCTCGCGAAGCTTGTTCCGCTCGGCGAGGCCGAGGCCCGCCTTCTTCGCGTTCGCCATCGCCGCCGCCTCGGAGCGCACGAGCGACGGCACGGCCAAGACGGCGTCGATGAGCGAGGCGAGCGAATCCTGCGCGAGGCCGCCGACCGTGCACAGCTGCCGCAGCTCGAGGATCTCGCGGTCGTCGAGCGACATATGGTGGGTAGTGGAGCGCGAGAGCAGGCAAGTATGCAGCAGCTGCCAGTCCGTCTGCCTCTGCGAGGCGTCGCCGCGTCGGAGGCGCCCACTTTCCGCCCACTTTCCGGCGCCGCGCCGCGCGCCACAGAACAGCGACGGTCGTGTGTCGTGTCGCTGGGGGAGCGGCGGGGGTTCTGCGGTGCGTCGTCACGGGCACCTCGGCCACAGGCAGTGAGAAGACAGACATCTACGTCGCCTCCGCCCCGCTAGCTTCACCTTCGGTGCGCGGCCGCTCGGCGCCAAAACTCCAGCCCTTGGCCATTTCCGGCCTCCAGCCACCTCCCACCCCACCTATGCACCCTCCACCTTCGCCGCGTGCCCCGAAAAGCCGCCAAATCTCCCCCTCGCCGCTCGCCGGGAAATAAAACGCTCACCTCCGCCCCGCGCTCTCCTTCCCTCTCCCCCTACATTACAGGGCCGCACATTACCTTTTAGCCATGCCGCCCAAGATGGACCCCAACGAGATCAAGTACGTCTACGTCCGCGTGACGGGCGGCGAGGTGCCCGGCGCCTCGTCGCTCGCGCCGAAGGTCGGTCCGCTCGGCATGTCGCCGAAGAAGGTCGGCGATGACATCGTCAAGGCGACGTCGGGCGAGTGGAAGGGCCTGCGCGTGACGTGCAAGCTCATCGTGCAGAACCGTCAGGCGAAGGTCGAGGTCGTCCCCTCCGCCGCCTCCCTCGTGATCAAGGCCCTCAAGGAGCCCCTGCGTGACCGCAAGAAGGTCAAGAACAGTGAGTGCTGCTCCCGCTACGCCTTCTGTTGGCACACACGCTGCAGCGGAGATTGGCGGCTTCTGCGGCTGCAGCAGCATTTCGTTCCGCCGCATTTGCAGCAGCTCAAGACACACGGCCACATAATATAATCGCTCACGCACCTTTCGCTCTCTCTCGTCTCTCTCTACTCTCGCAGTTGTGCACAGCGGCAATGTTCCGATTGAGGAGATCTACAAGATCGCGCGCGTGATGCGGCCGCGCTCGCTCGCGAAGAAATTCTCGGGCACCGTGCTCGAGATTCTCGGCACCGCGCAGTCTGTCGGCTGCACCGTGGAGGGCGAGGACCCGCACGACCTCATCGACCAGATCCGGGACGGCGACTTTATCACGCCCGAGGAGTAGAGCTGAGCGATCGAGGAGGTGACGGAGGGCTTGTCTATATTGAGTGTGGGGATGAGGAGTAATATCGTTGTGTGCAAAATGAAATTAGCTCAGGCGCTCAGCACGGCGCCCGAAAGTGGTCGCGTAGCCGCGTGCGCGATGGACGGCGCGATGGACGAAGAGGCCATCCTCCCGTCCTGGTCGCGCACGTACGCCGATTACCGCAGCCGCTTCGTCGACGCGTTCAAATTGCCGCTCTCGCAAAATAAAACAATCGTGCTCGAGCAGCGGCCAAACGTCAGCGCCGAGCACGCGAAGGAATCAAAGCACAGCGCCGACGGCTCGTGCACCGCGTCGACCGTATGGGACGCGGGCATCGTGCTCGCGACGCACGTCTTCCACAGGTCACCTGCTGCCTCATCATCCGGCCGGCTGCTCGATCTCGGCGCGGGCACGGGCATTGTTGGCCTCGCTGCCGCCGCGAGCGGCCGCTTCCGCCGTGTCGTGCTGAGCGATCTGCCGACGGTGGTGCCGCTGCTCGAGCGCAACGCGTCGGCCAATGCTAAAGCCACAAATGGCACAACCGTCGATGTGCTGCCGCTTACCTGGGACGATGACCAAATGCTCAATCGCGCGGCGTCTTCCGGTCCGTTTGATGTGATTGTTGGCGGCGATCTGCTCTACCGCCCTCAGGTCATCCCACCTCTTCTACACGCGCTCAAGCGGCTGGCTACACGGGATACGGTTATACTCCTTGCCGCGAGCCTGCAGCATTCACCAGAGACGATCCGCCTCTTTGCCTCCAAAGCTGAAGAGGATCACGCTGGAGGAGGGTTTGTGGTCGAGTATCTTGGGAGGGAGGAGGCGATGCCATGTAATGAATGGCACTCGGAGGAGGTGAGGGTGTTGAGGCTTACAAGGAGGAGGGAGAGGGGAAGGGAGGAGGAGGTTATGAGGCAAGGCGCATCATCCTCCTCATCAGCTGCAGCTGTGCGTGCGAGAGGCGGTGGCGATCGTCCAGCCGCAAACAGCAACAGCAACAGCAACACTGGAGGAGGCTCCGGTGGTAACAACATAGTGCCGCGCTCCCTTACGACCTTAGAGGATAAGATCGCGGCATTGGAGAGGGAGTTGGCGGAGATGAGCAGCGAGGATAGTGAGGATGATGATGAGGAGGAGGAGGTTGGGCCGCCACGTGCTCCCGCAAAGAATGAGAAGCGGAGCGCACCGTTACCTCCAACAACCAAGCCGAACAAGGTCAGCAAGGCGGCGAAGGCAGCACAGGCTTCCTCCTCCTCCTCGTCCTCCTCCTCCGGCCCTACCTGCATCGATGTCGGTCCTAAAGGCGCCTCCAATGGCACCGCCGCCGCCGCCGCTGCTCCTCTCTCGCTGCGCTGTGCCGTCTGCAACGTGAGCGTCACCTCAGAGGAGCTAATGCGTGAGCACCTACGCGGGCGCAAGCACCAGCAGGCACAGAAGGTCCATGACGCGAAGTCTGAGGGGCGGTATTGCGATCTGTGCGGGATCGTGTTCACGGGGGAGGCGCAGCTGATAGAGCATAGGAAGGGGAGGAAGCATCGGGAGAAGGCCGGCGCGATGCGATAGAGGGCCATTCTTTTGAAGCGTTCTAAAACAACACTCTAACACAGACTACCGTCACAGTTGCTCAAACTCGGGCGGCCTCCGCTCCATTAACAGCCTTCGGAAGAGTAGTAGGTGGCCACATAAGGCAAGCTGGAAGAGGAAGCCGGGCAGGAGGACGAATGGAGGGTACGCGACCGCCTCCAGACCAATCTCAAACCACGGGAAGAGCTTCTCCTTGAGCGGATGCGCGAGAGAGGTAATCGCTGTAAAGAGTATGTTGAGCAGCGAGCAGAAGCCAAGCAATGCAAAGGCCCAGACGACTTTTGGAGAGGTCAGAGGCTTGACACGCAGATCGAGGTCGAGGCTTAAGAGCCACAGGCAAAGCGCGAAGGCGGCAACGATCACGTCGATATTGCGGCCGTCAGGTGGATAGGTCATCTGTGCAGGAAGGCTGCCTTCGAGGTAGCCGAGGTGGAGAAAGAGCTCCGGGCCGAACCGAAAGCATTGGAAGCCGACGAGCGTGGAGAGCGGCACTTGATCGAGTTTGAGCGAATCAAGTTTCACGAAGCAGGAGAAATAAATGTTGATCAGCAGGCATGGAACCAGAAGCATGACCATCGACGGCGGCACCTGATCGAATTTCGTGAGGACGCCGGTGCTCGCCACGAGAAGTTCGGCAATCACAATGCCGCACAGCACGAGAGAAACGAGGCCGCTCGTCTTTGCCGATTCAGTTTGTCGATGGATGATGAAAGTGACCACGGCGATCATAATGACGACGAGTAAAAGCAGCAAGGACGCGAGCGGCGTGGACGGTGCGGCGCAGGCGGCGCACGACGCAAACATGATTTCGCCACGTGAAGGTGCCCGCGACGACGCCAACACAGCTCGACTGATTTCTTTGCACAATCTTAACTAAAAGCAGCGGCCAAAGCAGCCGACATGAGATACACACACACAATCCGAGTCCGACATAAGCACATGAAGACTGAGAAGAAGAGGACGCCATCTCTCATCTGATGAAAGCGCCCCCTCTCTCTCTTTACACTCTATCTCTCTCTCTTTGTCACTCTCTCCTCCTCCCACCTCACTTGCCCATTAACGGCGCGGACTTGTCATCCGCCGTCTTCGCCGGCTCCTTCTTCTCCATCAGCATGTACTGCACCACCCCACCAACCGCCGCGCTCGCGACCATGATCGCGATGAACGCCGCCGAGCCTAACGGCCGGCCTCCCACCACGGGCACGATGCCGCAGATCATCGTCGCGAACCCATACGAGCCGACCGCGATCGATGTGACCGTGTAGATCGTCTCCTTGAGCCACGCGCCAATCGCACCGCATAGCAACGCCAGCACCAACACACCGAGCCAGTACCAGGCAAAGTAGTGGTTCGACGCTAATTGGGGCGCGACGTTAATTATTATATCCCGCATTAGGTAGCCGCCGATGGCGCCGATGCAGGCGCCGAGGAGGAAGAAGGCGAGCCATACGACGCGCTGGACGACGCATAGAGCGCTGATCGAGGCGAGGATGCCCGAGAGGAGTGAGAGGACTAAGGGGAGTACGCACATAGAGAAGGAGGACGGTAGGGTCTCATCCCATGTGAGGCCGTCCATAATGCCGAAGACAAACCAGAAGACGACGAGGAAGAGGGTGACGGCTAAGGCGCCCGTCATGAACTTTGTGCCGAGGATGAGCAGGCCGAGCGAGAGCGCGCCGATCGCGACGAGCACGATGAGCTGCGCCGTCCGGCTGTGGCCCGCCTCATTGCCGCGGGTCGTCGCGGTGATCGTGATGTTCTGCGTGAGGATGACGGCCTGCGCGATCGCATCGTAAATGTTGTGGCTCGTGCACGCGGCGTTGCCCTCACCCGGCGGCGGCGACGGCGTCATGAATGTCGCCGGCGGCGGTGATGGCGTCATGAAGGTTGGGGTCTGCGCCTTGTGGACGACGTGGAGCTTGCTGTCCGCGCCGGAGGAGACGGCGATGGTGGATGGCGCGTCGGTCGGCGCGATCGTCGCATGCTGGGTCGTCGGGACCGCCGCCGCGAGGGCGCAGAGGCCGCACGCGATGGCGACTCTGAACGAGTCGCGCATTTCTGTGTTTACGCAGCGATGCCTTATAAGGATCGCGCTCAGGTCAGCTTGCAGCACTCGGTGTCCTTCTTCTTCAACTCGAAGACTCTACTCAACAAGGCTGGCTGGCGTCACCCGCTCGCCATACACTCACAAATACTCTCTGTACAGGGGTTGTAAACAACGGGGACAGCCGCATGGCAAAAGGCTGTGGCCCGCTCATGAAGATTCTCTCACTTTCTGACAGTGCTGCTGCGCCTTGATAGCTTCTTCTTCTTGCTCGCCGCGTGTCGATCACGCCTGCGACTCGCCGACGGTCAACGGGCTGATGGACTCTCCCACGCGCCCGGCGCCTCCGAGCACGCCGCTGTACCCGTGCCACTGCTTTCTGAGGCTGCTGGAGGGCGCCGGCGGCGACGCGGTCGAGGCGGCGGCGCCGCCAAAGCCACCACAGGTCGCGACGTGCTTCTGCTCCTTCGTCCCATTCTCGGCGAGGAAGCCGCGAAGGTCGCCCAGCGACACCTTGCCCTTTCGCGCGTTTGTCCGCGCGATGGCGCCCTCGCAGTTGAGGAGCGGCAGCTTGATGCCCGTCTGCTCAAAGCACTTGCTCTGAATGTCGTGCACGAGCATGAAGCGGTCGACGTGCGTCGCGAGCTCATTCACTGGCGACTGCGGCGACGACGGCTGGCTTCCCTGCAGCCCGTCCGGCTTCTTCCTCCCGACGGCCCGCCGCTTGAGGCGTTCTGTTGCGCTCGCCTCATCCTCCGAGGAGTCGCCATCGCTGGCCTCGCTCACGGAGTTGAGCGGGCTCGACTGCTTGTGGCGGTAGCGCAGGAAAGCTCGCGAGAAGGCGCCGCCGCCGTGCACGCTGCGATCGCGCTTCTCCTTCTCGGATGCCGCCACCGCCACGCGTTCGGATGCCTTCTTCACCGCTAAGGCCGCGATGGACGAGCCGAGCTGCTGGGCCTCGAACTCGGCGTCGTGCGCGTCGTCCATCGCCTCGCAATCGCCGGCGTGCCTACACGCCGACGCCCACATCCTCGCCGGGCTCGTCGTGCGGCCCGACACCCCGTTCGGCACCGGGGCCGTCCGACCGCCCGACATTCGTGTCGGAGATTTCGTCGTGTGCGTTCGCCGATTCGATTGCCGGTTCACGATGCAGTTTTTCTCAACTGAAGCGACCGAACTTCATCACGCAGCACAGGGTTCCGTTCAATTTCGAGCTACCTAGCTCTGTAGCTTAAAGACGGAAAGGTAGGTAGGTAGCTCGAGCAGCCGCAGACCGCTGTTTTCACGCTAAATTGACGCATTTTCGACCAAATTCGCCAAGGTAGGTAGGTAGCGCGCGCGAGCGCGAGGCGATTTTTTACGCTACAGAGCTAGGTAGCTCGAAATTGAACGGAACCCAGGCGTTACGATTCGTCTGCCGAGGACTTCTTTTTCTGTTGTATGGTCGCGGCGCGACACGAAAAACCCGTGGCGAGATCACCTCGATTGCCATCTCCGACGATCAATATGTCAGCCATCGTATTGCTGCACGCGCTGGTGGCGTCGTCGCCGCTGCTCCGCCTCCGCGGCGGAGCAGCAAGCAACATGCCAAAAGGCATCGACGTGAGCATTGTACAGGGCAATGTCGAAGCGATCCAATCGGCGCTCTCGCAAGGCAAGCTCGACGGCGAGATGGTAAACAAAGAAGGCAATACGGCAATGCACATTGCGTGCCAACACGGCGCGCTCGGCGTGCTCGATTATTTGCTGAGCGAGGGCGTGGGTGCAATTGACGCACAGCGCTCGTCGGATGGCGGCACGCCGTTGATGTACGCCTCTCAGAATGGCCACACGGAGTGTGTTGAGCGACTGCTTAAGGCGGGCGCGAATGTCGATTTGGCGCAGACCGAGGGCTCGGCCGCGGTGCACTATGCTTGTCGTCACGGCCACGCCAAGTGCCTCGAGCTCCTCTTGGCGGCCAAGGCCGACGCCAATGTGATGCGTACCGTCGACGGCATCAGCCCTCTAATGGTCGCTTCATTCAATGGCGAGACCAGCTGCGCCGAGATGCTGCTAAAGCGTGGGAAGAATGTCAACGTGGCGCAACGCTCTTCGAATGATCTCGCCGCTCTCGACTATGCCTGCCGCGAGGGGCACGCGGAGACGGTTGCATTGCTGCTCAAGCACAAGGCGCCGCGCGATCAGGGCCAGGCAAAGGGTGGCGGCACGTGTCCCATCCATTGGGCGACCGAGGCGGGTCACGCGGCGTGTTTAAGCGCGCTGCTCGTAGCCGGTGCGTCGCCAAACACGCCGCGTGAGGATGGGAGCACTGCGCTATTCTATGCGGCGATACGCGGTCGGAGTGAGTGCATGCGGCTTTTGCTCGATGCGGGCGCGGATGCAGGCACGCGCCGCACTAATGGAGTGACGGCGCTGCATCTCGCGGCGCAGCAAGGGTATGACGAGTGCGTCTCGCTGCTGATCAACGCCGGAGCGCCGGTCAATGCGGCGGTCGGCAACAAGGCCACCGAACGGATGGTGGACGTCACGACGCCATTGGATTTGGCGACACAGACGAAGGCCCGTGGCGTGATGACGTTGTTGAAGCAGGCGGGAGGGCTGACGGGCGCGGAGTTGTCGGCGGGGCAACCGACACAGTGAACAAGTGCTCTGTACGACGCCTTATGTTTGGACGGAGAAGTTGTCGCGTCGCTCACGCGCGTCAGCTGCGAGCTCCACAAACAATGATTGCGGGTCAACAAACGCGCCACCCGGCCGAGCGCGCCGACTGGCGGCAGTCTCTCTCCTACCGCGAGAATGCGTTAAAAACGGCCAAAAAGGGCTCGCCGAAAAAGCAGCGCCACAAGAAGCCGCAAGCAAACGGCCACCACGAAGTCGCCGCCGCCTCCTCAAAGCTCGCGTGGCGGCGCGACGGGCCCGCGTTTAATTCACCGGCGCATCTCATCGTCGAGATTCTCGAGCCGAGCCCGGACGGCGCGCCACTCCCATCCGCCGGCGACCTTGTCGAGGTGCACTACTCGTGTATCATCGCTTCGACGGGCTGCTGTGTCGACGCCTCGCGCTCAAAGGCGTTTAGCGACCGCGCGCCGTACAAGATCCGTATCAACGAAAACGGCGATGCCGACGGCGTCGTGCCCGGCATGGGCTGCGGCGTCCTCACGTTACCTCTGGGGAGCCTCGCGCGCCTCCATGTGCCATCCCGGCATGCCTACGGCCCTCATCAGTCGGGCCCTATCAAGCCGAACACGGACCTCGTGTTTGAGGTGGAGGTGATCGCTATCAATGGCCGGCAGGCTCCACCACGCGATCCGTGGCGTCTACGCTCGCTGTTAATGCTACCGCCGCCATACCCTCTACCCGGTAGTACCACAGCTCACTACACAGGCCCCGCCGTGATAGAGGACACTTCATGTTACCAGCGGCTTGGTGATGAGGCGATCCTGATTGTACAGCAAACAGGTGGGAGCATTCAGGCCGCGTATGAGGAGGCGGAGCGTACTCGGAGGTATTACATTGAGGCGGTCGATCCGGAGGCGATAGGCCAGGCGGCGCTTCTTAGCAGCAGCCAGCAGGAGGAGGAGGAAGGTGGTGATGGTGATGGTGGTGCTGCCTCCGTCCTGCCTACCTGGTTGACACGGCTTCGCTCCGCTCTACCCCTACCTACACCCGAGTGCACGAGCTACTATGCCTTTGCCCGCGTACACGATAACTTACTACGAAAGTTGCGCGAGGTCGAGGTAAAGGAGGCTGTTATGCGTAAGGATGGTACGTTAGTACAGGGCGGCACACCAACGGATACGGATCTAGGGCCTAAGTTAATACCAGGGGCTACTTATATTCCTCATGTGCCGTATGGTACGTACGCATGCAGCAAGCACTCACCATCACCACCCTCCTCACACCTACCCTCTACCCTTCTCTCACACAGGTACCAAATGGGACTCATTACATCCTATTGTGCTCACCGGCGATCGTGTAGGCTGGCCCGCAAAGGAATGGGGTTGGGACTACTGGGAGCGGGAACACGGCGATGCACATGTTATGTGTAAGCAGAGGGCGCCGCTCTTTAATGAGGACCAGGTACATAGTGTTGCAGCCGCCAAGCAAGCAAGACAGCACACATCAGCGCCACACTCACTTGCCTCCCTCCCTTCCTCCCTCCCTTCTTCTCAGGTGAGCGACACCCTAATGGCCGAGTGCACACTACGCGAGGCGATGCACTATGCACGGACCTCTCATTTGGATACCACATGCGAGAGGGGTGACGCGCCCGTATTATACATGAACGGTTGGGATGTGTTCGATGCGTTGCCCCAGCTATGGGATAGTAACATCGATCAGATCCCGGGCACGATACAGCCACTGACTGTTAGTGAGAACCGTAAGTTGAACCAGGCCAATCTACCGCAAGCGTCCGAGGAGGAGCTCGACGATCAGATGGTACGCAAGGCTCGAGGGTTATGCAAATTATTTATTGGGGCTGTCGGCGCGGTCACACGGATACATCAGGACAATAGCAATGCACACGCGTGGTTGTGCAACATACGCGGCCGGAAGCTATATGTCCTGTGCAAACCGAGTGATTCGAGTAAAGTCGCTCCGGTCGCTACAAGCGGGTCAAAGGCGCATGGCACCAAGTACAGTGGAAGGTTGGATCCGCTGGATCCTCTTGCGCAGCTGAGTGCTCAGCGTAACGGTTTGCAACTGTTTGCCACAGTATTAGAGCCGGGTCAGACGATCCTCGCGCCCGACGGCTGGTGGCATTATGCCGTATCCCTCACGCCTACCATCACACTTATGTGCAACTTTTGGGATCGGATCAACTTATTTGGGCTGCACGATATGTTTTACGAGCATTTGGCGAGGGTGATTGATACAGCACGACGGGAGCAAGGCGTCGGTCCGAAGGTATTAATCGCGGATATGAATGCAACACGTGTCACACATAACCCGCCTATAGAGTACCAGACGATGCACTCCCCATTCGTCTATGTGAGGGACCTGCCGCGTACGGATGCGAATGTCCTTGGCGTGTTGCGCCCTTCCTCAAAAGATAGATGTATAGTAACGATAGATCTGGAGGTGGATGGCTGGTTGAGGACGGCGGAGCCATTTGATAAGGGGCAGCACGGCTGGTTGCTTGCTCATGGTGGTAAGCTCGGCCTCGGCGTGCTGATGCAAAAAGTGAGTGTAGTCAATGCGGCACAGCAGCAGCTGAATATGATGCCGCCGGCGGAGCTGTTAAAGCTGCAAAAGCAGATTGCGGCGGCAGGGCTCCAAGTGCCAAAGGCGGAGCAGCCCGAGATGTATTGAGAGAGCGTGATGATGCCTTGTGATTTGTACGTGCGTGTGTTCGTGTGGTACGTATGTTACGCTTAGAACAGAAAATCATCCACCGCGGTCAACCCACCCACACAACAGTTATCTTACATGCGCTCGGTTCAGACACACGCTCTCTCAGACCTCATCCTTCCCTCCACTTCCACCAACCATCTCCTCCGCCTTCTTAAAGAACAGCTTCGCCTCCTCCTTATCAATATACCCATCCCCATTCGCATCCAGCGTCTTGAAGAAATCCTCGCCCGTCTCCCCAGCCTGTTGGTTCGCCGCATTCTGGTTGGTCCTCGATATGACGGGCCCCATCTCCTCCAGGCTCAGCTGGCCGTCCTTATCCGCATCGAATTGGGCAAACATTGCAGCGACGGCATCCTTTGGAGCACCGCCCGTAGCACCAGGCTTCGTGCCCTTCGACGTGCCACCCGTCGGCTTGCCCGGAGTCCCTCCTCCTCCCTGCTGGTTCTTCATCTGCTCCTTAAAGTAGCCCTCTAGCTCCTCGCGCTCTGCAAAGCCATCGCCATTCGAATCGACCTGAGTGAAGAAATCAGCGGGTGTCGCCTCGCCCTGTGCCTTCGCCTTTGCATTCGTCTGCTCAATAATCTGCTGCATCTCCTCACGCGTCAATTTGCCGTCGCCATCCTTGTCCTGCGTCTTTAGAAGCTGCGCGGCGACCTGCGCCCACATTTCCTTCTTCGCACCGCCGCCCGCTCCGCTCTTGGGCGGCGGCTTGCGGCTCGGCGCCGCGGCCTCCGTGATGCCATCGCAACCGGGAAAATCGTTCACGTCGCCACCTCCAGCGTTCGACTTCTCCTTTTGCAGCGACGCGTAAATGGCTGCAGCGATCGTCTCCTTGTCGTCGCCGTCGGCGCCCTCAATCGGCTGGCCGCGTGCCGCAGCTTGATCGACAATTGCTTTGAGCTGTGCGATATTCTTACTGCATACGGCCACGAGAAGCTTGTCCTGCGTCTTATCTTGTGCCGCGACGAGCGCGACGACGAGCGCGACGGAAATGAATCGCATGGGTGCCGACGCAATAAAGGTGAGCTCGTGTCACGAGATTTTGCCCACGCGGGCCGCGTTAGTCAAAACACAACCGGCCTCTCATGCATACACTTCACTGCGCTCTCACACAACCACCAGCGCCGCCGCGAGCGGCGCCTCCATCGCCGGCGGCGCGACCGACCGCACCGCGTCCACCAAATCGTCTGTCGTCGTGCCGTAGAGACGCGCGGCACGCTCGAGGCTCGAGCGGACGGCCGACGGGTCGCCGCGATCGTTCATCGCGGCGGCCATACCACCGTCGAGCGAGACGCCGCGCCCGCGCATGAGCCCGATAGGCGCGCGTGTCGTGTAGACCACTTCATACTCCTCCTCGCCATTCATCGTTGCCTCTGTCTTGATCCTCTTCGAGACGGTCACACGCGCCTCGCGCTCCGGCGCCTCCGGGCGAGACGCCGGCTCGACGACGCTCACCTTTAGCGTGTCGAGCGAGAGGGCGTGCTCCGTGCCTTTCGATGACCGCTTCGACTCGACGAGAAGAGCCGGGCCGATACCATTCGATGGCTCGTACGTGTCCGCCGATCCTTGAAGAGTGAATCCGGTGAATGGGCGGTGGAGGCCGATTGGCACGGAGAGCGATCGATCGCGCCGGACGAGCTCGGGAATCGCGCTGGTCGTGCCTTGCTCCTCCTCGACGTCGGAGGAGCCGCCCGAGCTCGACTGCGACGACGCATTAAAGCGACGGCCGATTCGAGCGTTGCTGATGGGCGTCGCCTCCCAGCGGGCGAGTCGTGCCCGTGCCGCGTCAGCGTCTCTCTTCGAAACCGGCATCGACAGCGCCACGGTCGGCTTCTTCTCCTTCTTCGGCTTCAGCCACGACGGGTCCGGCTTGCCGACACGCTCGTTGTTGGTTGGCGTCGCGTCGGTCCAGCGAGCGAGGCGCTCTCGTGCCGCGTCTACGTCTCGCTTCGACACTGGTAGGGTTTGCGCGCGAGGGCGGGTGGCTGGCATTGCTTGCGTGATGGGTTGTCGTGCGTATTAAAGCGTGTGAATGAAGAGCTAGAAGCGGCGAGCTTTCAGGTCCGAATGCGAGCAAGTGCCCGCCGCGGCGCGCGCCCGAACGCCTGTCGAACTCATCCGTAGCAAAACGAACCACATTGCCGCAATACAGCCTCCACGTGCGGTTGGTTTGTCTCGACCACGCGCGCGCCCACGAGCGCGCTCGGCGGGCACCTCCGTCGCACATGGAGGCGCAACACTCCAAGCCACGGCCACCGCTCAGCCTCGCCGCCGGCATCATCTACCTCAATCCTGCGGCCTTCGCCGGCGTCAAGCAAACACTACAAACACTCCACATTGCGAGCATTATTGGCGTGCCCGCCGTCACGCCCAAGGACTATGCATATTCTCGTTCGGCGATGGTTGCGGCCCTCTTCGGCGGCGATGGCCAACAGCACACTCACGCGATGAGCTCCAACGAGATTGCTCTGGCGCTGTCGCATCGAAAGGCGCTGCGTCGGCTCGCGCAGGAGCGCACGCGTTGGGCGGCCGTCTTTGAGGAGGATGCGGCGTTGCATCCAAAGCTCGTGCCGACACCACAGACGGCGATCGGCCTGCTGCGCCACGCTCTGACACGATCGCGGTTTGCATACCTTGGCGCGTGCCGACCCACCTGTCCAGCCAGCGGCTCGGCGTCCGGTTGCTTTGCGTACTGCACGCACGCCTATGCGCTCGAGCGTGTGTGGGCGGCCACCTTTTTTGACGACGTCTACTGCTCGGAGGACGTGTTGGCCGGCGCCGCCTGCGGCAGCCACTGCCGCACGACCCATTGCCACACCGACCAGCAGTTTGTGCGCTACTTTAAGCGCGTGCCCAACGCGTCCGTCGCGGGCTATTGGCTCGTCTCGCCCGACACGCGCTTCCACCGCGGCCTCTTCTACCAGGTGCGCAACCGCAACCAGAGCGGCACGCAGCTCGCCGGCGAGGCGACGTACGAGGCGTTCAAGGGCAAGCGCGTTATCACGGCGGCGGGGCGAAGGCTTGATGTGGCGAGTAGCACGTGATTGTGCGTTTTGGATGAGCGTGAGAAGTTGCTCATACCTGCCCGATTTGGCAGAAGTGACGTCATCTTCGCTTTGTGTTTTGACTTGGCATCGCCAAAAAAGGATTCGAACGCTTCCTCCACACCCACAGCACAGAGAGATAAACGATGGGCTGCAACTCCTCCAATCAGGTGGGCTCGGATCCGCCGAACGCCAACCTGCCGTCGAAGCAGCGGCAGACCAAGAAGGAGAAGGCGGAAGCCGCAAAAGAGGCGGCGGCAAAAGCAAAGCTCAACAAGGCCCTCGACGAGGCCGGCGACAACCTCAAAAAGATCGAGGCGATGGTTGCGGCAGCAAAGGCGGCCCTCGAAGCGGCGCTCGAAGAGGCAAGCGAGGACCAAGATAAGGTCGCGTGGTTGGCAGATTACTACTCCAGATGCGACGAAGCCGCCCTCCTGAAGACGCCGGGCGCG
>JACLAC010006661.1_pt1 | contig 19485 bp, 10 predicted proteins | sample 8027881 | NCBI WGS metagenome assembly JACLAC01 (sample SAMN15725517, study PRJNA655200) | protist metagenome | isolation source: fluorescence activated cell sorting (FACS) single amplified genomes of... | place: Spain: Blaines Bay Microbial Observatory, Mediterranean Sea | collected 2016-01-19 | reverse complement strand
TAGTCTTTAAAAATATTGGAATTGAGAGGCATTTATTTGTATTGTGTTGATAGAATATTAATGTATTATACAATGGAGTTATTGCCTTGCTGTGTCCTTGGAAAAACACGAAAGGGAGTACCAACAAATCCCTCTTCTTCCCCCCGCCCCTATGCCCCTATTAATACCGTACGGGCTAAGGACTACGGAACAGCTGGAGGATGAGCTGCTTGTACTTGGTAATACCTTCTAACGAACAACGGAAGAGTGACGATGTCGATGAAAAATGTAAGTTTTTTTTTTATAAAACAAAATATGCAGTGAGTTAACGTGAGAGTGCACTTGTTACATTCCAGGATGTTTAAAATCAATCTCGGTAATGGTGGAGCCAATTACGTTGCGGTCTCCCCTTTCATAATACGGCGAAATTCGTCGAGATCAATCATCCCGTTGTTGTGAAAGTCGGCCTGAGCCATCATTCGGTCAATTGCTTCTTCAGTGCAGTCATCGCCCAATATTTCGCGTAGGTTATCTTTGGTAATTGTTCCAGTATGGTCCGTATCCATGCGGTTGAACGCTTCGACTACGCGGCGGTCGTCAAGGTACTGTTTCTCGTCGATGCATGCGGCTAAGAACTCGGAATATTTAATGACACCCCTATGGTCTTGATCGATAGTTTGGAAAATCCTTTCGCACTCCGCGTCTTCCATCACCCCATGCTTGTGCATGACCTCCATGAACTCTTCGTGCCCAATAACGCCGTTGTGGTGAGTATCGACTTGTTGGAACCCCTTGCGGATCTCCCCGATTTCATCCTCCCCGAGGGAGAAAGAAATCGCCAGCAGCGCAGCACGCTTTAAATCGCTGTACTTCTTAAACTCGCGCATGTGCTGCACCAAGTGATCTTCCCCTTCCTCCGACAATGCATGCGAAAGCCCATTGTCCCCGGCCTGCCCAACAATCCACGGGTGGTCCAACGCTTCCGTTGCAGTCATCCGATTATCAACCTTTTGAACGAGTAGCTTGGTGACGAAATCTTTGGCTTCGTTCGACACACCCTCCCACGCGGGCTTTTTGAAGACATACCGTCCTCGGAGTACGTTTTGCTGAATGTCATTATCGCTATGCCCCCCAAAAGGGCACCGCCCACTGAGTAACATGAATACTACAACCCCAAAACTCCACATGTCGGCCATCGCCGAGTAATCTCCCTTCAGGACTTCCGGGGCCATGTAGTAACTCGTTCCAGCAACTTTTTTCATATGCTCCCCTTCCAGGTAAGACCTACTCAAACCAAAGTCGATCAGCTTAATCTCCCCATCGCCCCCCATTTTGGTGAAAATAAAATTTTCTAGTTTTAGGTCACGGTGAATAATTTTGTTTTCGTGGAGATAGTTTAGGGCCGATAGCATTTTTGTTGCCAAGTCCTTGGCATCACTTTCCGAAAACTTGTCACCAGGCTGTTCGTATAGTTTGTCGAATAGCTCCCCCCCAGTGCAACACTCCATGACTATGTAAAGGCGTTTAAAATCGACAAACGTTTCAATGACTTTTATGACGTTCGGGTGGTCTAAAATTCGCATAATGGAAACTTCTTCGAAGAGAGAAGCAACAACCTCAGGTGGCAGGCGGTAAAGTTCAATAGTCTTCAGTGCGTAGACGGTTTTTGTGAGCTTGTTGGTACATTGTCGCACAGTGCTAGTTGCACCAGATCCTAGCGCCTTGCTATCATCCCAATTAATATCGTACACATCGTTTATGTTCTCTTTGTTGTGCTGCTGCACAAGGGCCTGCTGAAAATGAGAGGCTTCCAACCCAGTTTCTTTCCGCTGCGTTACAGAATCCTTGTTGGGAACAATTTTTGCGTTTGCAGTCGAGGAACCACAACCCATAGTGCGACGGAGGCTTGGGTCCGAAAGGAGATAGTCTTCAATAAAATCTCTCGACTCCCTCGTGCAAATTTTCAACTCTATATGCTGCCAATTTGATTTGATGCTTTGGAAAACGACTAAGTGTGTGAGAAAGAGACAAAGTCTTTGAACAAATCCCACAATGTCTCTGTACTTCGTTCAACTCACACCCAATCCCCATACATCCGTCCATCCGATGTCCATGATAATGATGATAGATAATAATTTTTTTTTTTTTAATCATCTATTTTTAAAAAAATAATAATGTTTTTTTTTTTTCTTCTTCTTGCTTCGTGCTTCTTCCGGTATAATATAATAGAGGTACATTATATAGCGTTATAGTTGGATTAGTTACTCATTTTTCAGTACTAGCGAATAGCATAATGAAAAAATCATCAAGGTTGTGAATGCGTTGGAGCAGGAGAGAAAATCTAAGAGACCACACTTTGGATCTTAAATAATAGTAAAAGGATGAGAAAAAGAAAAAAATGTATTTTATTAAAATAAAGAATACAATTCTATTGTACATGAATAATATTTAATACTATGATTGTGTTATCTCAATGTACAAAAGGGGATAATTGTACCCTATGATGTTGATGTTGCTTACATTGTATAACAAGGAGATGATGAAACGGAACAAAAAAGGAAGGTGTAACGCAAAACAGGAGAAGCAGCGCAACAACAAAAAAGAAAACTCAAAAATCAAACAACGACTGATGGTTTTTATTACCGTATGTTACAACTTATCTTTTCTCGTACTCTTATTTGAACTGGTACACCCGTAAATGCACACCCAGTTATTATACCAGACCTGTCTTGTTGTAACCAAACCCTTCTTCATCGACAGACGTGGCAGTTTGGGGGACCACGTTACTTCCCCACATCTGTTCCGAATCACCAACAGAAAAGTTTCGGCTGTCTGCACCCCCTCTGTTTGCGCCATCGGATTCCCCCGACAACATTTGCCCTTGCACGTTATTGATCTTTGCGAACAGCAGCCGCAGCACGCGTTCTCTATCCTCCCACCCTAAGTCGCGCAGGTCAACTTTTTCGTTCATTCCCACGGGCTTGGAAAGCATACCCGCCCTTGGATCGCTGGTGCTTCTGATGTCTGACCCTGCCTTTGCAAGCATGTGCTGCGGCGCCTTGATGGATGGGAACTTGATGTCTCCCTTGCTGGTCGTAGCCCGTCGCATCTGTGCATTGTACTCGGCCATAGCTAATTTATATTCATCCTCCCGCTTCTGCCGTATTTCCGTTTTTACTTGCTCCAGCGCTTCCAAAAAGTATTGCTCTACTTCTGACCTTTGATCTAAAATTGTCTGTGCCAACTTTCTAATATTTTTCAATTCCCTATTCTTCAGCTTCAGCAATTGCTTCAAACCGTTATTCGCCATGCTCACTTCCTCCAACTTTTGCTTCGATTTGATCGAGTCCAGCTCCCGTTCTTTTTCAAAATCACGGACCACTTGGCTAAGGGAACGTTCTAACATTTTCACCTTGGCTTGCAGTTCGCGGGTATCCCTCACCTGGTGGTTTGACTTCGCGGCGTAGATTTGCTCCTTTTCTGCGTTGATGATGACCTCCCGCTTCAACCGCTTGTTCTCTTCCTTGAGCTTTGACACATCCTCCTGAAGCTCCTCGGTCGTTTGCAGTTGGAACCGCAGCTCTTCCCCCATCCTCCGGTTGTCCGTAACGATCCGCCTCGTGTCCGCATCCAGCCCTTTCTGCGCCTCCTCTCTTGCGAGACGCTGGATGTCCGCAATTCGCTGCTCATGCTCCTTGTTGATGCGATTTTTTTCTTCCAGAAACTTGCGCTCTAAGGCGTTCATGGCAATTTCATTGTCGTTTTTCGTTCTCTCCAGCTCGTCCTCTTTCACCTTCAATTTTTTCTCGACCAACTCCTTGATTTGCTTGAACTCCCCGAGCATTGTCAACTCGTCGTTCGCAATTTTCAGCTTCTGCTCCAAGTATTCGATTTTGGAGGAACTGTCATCTTCAAGTTTGGACAACCTGCTCTCGTAATCGTCCACCAATTTCTTTTTTGTGTCTTGGTACTCCATTTTCCTCTGTATAATCTCATCTTTATACTCCGCTATTTGGTCGTCCTTCTTTTCGAGCTCCTTCTGAAAGTATGCTACAAACTCGTGAGTATCCTTCTCCCCCTTCGCACGCTTTAGCTTCAGCTCCTCATTTTGCTGACGGTAACTCTCACACCGACTCTTTAACGTGGCAGTTTCCTGCTCCAACGATTGCCTGTGAAGCAGGGACTCTGCCTCCAAGCTCACTGCTTTCGTTACCCCCTTGGGTGCAGCGTCGCCGCCCTTCTTCCCTTTCCCTTTCTTCCCCTTTCCTTTTTTTTTCTTCGGTGGCATTTGTTCCCTTTCTTACTTGCTCGAAACACAGTAGGTAAAACGAACATGTGGGGTTCCTTATCTTTCAAACTTGCATACGGACACCCTTCTAATTTTATTTCCGAAAGTATACCTCGATCATTTAAAAACTAGTTACAAGTGTGAAGAACAGAAATCATTTTAATTCTTCGTTTTTTTTTTTTGCCGCTGCTGCTAGTTAGTAGTAGTCGTAGAAATAATAATAATTCGCATAGTAATAATACAATATTAAAACGTGAAGGAGTATTGTGTTGTTGTTGTTGTGTTCTGATGATCGATGAACGTTCTTTTCGGGTGTTATTAACAGAAGTAATATTAAATCCTTAACAGTAACATATTATATATGATAATTAGTATATTGTATTTTAATAATTAAGTATTATTAAATTTATTTATTTTGAGAAATAATATGCGTTACGAATTGGGAAGAAAGAGAGGAGAGATACAAAAAAAAAATTATAATTTCATCATGTAAGGGGGGGGTATGAATACTATCTCCCTGTTATTTATTATATGAACTCTTTAAAAAAAAAGAGAAAGAAGAAAGAAAGAACCGTTTTGGTTGGAAAATAGTGTTTACATTAGGGTATTTACTGTTGGTTACAGATGTACTTTTGTATAATAAATAACTGAGAGTTAGAAAGGAGGGATGGAGGAGGAGAGGAGGAGTGTACATAATAGTCGTCTAGATATATGTATACACATTATAATGTACAGCAAAATAGCAAACGACCAACATCAATCTAACATCTAAAATCAACCATCCATTTAAATTACTTTATACAGTTTAAATAGGAAGACGACTACTGTAGTAGTGTGTAGTAGAAGAATACAATGGAGAAGACACGAGGACCGCATGATGTGATGATGAATTTTTTTTAATTTCTTCTTTCTATTTTCTATCTGATAAATAATAAAATAATAAAAAAAAATATTATTTAAAAAAAATAATAATAATAATAATAATATGAAGAAGAAAGAATAATTAATGGCAAAAAACATGTTGGAAGTGAGTTGTGTTTAGGATCAAAGCGAAGGGCCAGTGATTAGGTTTTTGATATCAAATTTATAGATGCGGCAGAGTAGTAGACCCACGCATTCTATAAATCATATAAATATTGTTATATTTTGATCGTATTATCTATCACAATGATCCCAAGGACGTTTGCAAAATATTCCTCCAAAGGGGCTCGCTACATGGCGACGGCCCCGTCGGTGTTCGACGAGGCAGTCGTTGGGCTTCCAACTGGTAGCCCGGGTGCCGTAGGCCCGTCCCCTGGGACGGAAGTATCGCAACTTCCAAACGGTGTGCGAGTTGCATCGCAAGACGATGGCGGCCACGTAGCGTCCGTTGCTCTGTTTGTTGAAGCCGGGAGCCGCTTTGAGAGTAGCTCAAATGCTGGGGCCGCACACCTATTGTCCCACATGGCCTTCAAGTCGACGAACCAGCGTTCGGACCTGAGATTGTTCCGGGACATGGAAGACAGCGGGATGGTCAGCACCGCCGCCCACGGCCGCGATTCGATCATGTACAGGGTCGACACCCTGCGCGAGCACTCTGGCAGCGCGCTAGACATTATTGCGGAAACGGTGACGGACGCCAAGTTTCCAGGGTGGGAGCTGAACGCCGTGAAGGCGGGGCCCTTGGCCGCCGAGTTGGACGGCGCGGAGACGAACGCGCAGTCGCTACTTTCGGAAACCGTGCATAGTGCTGCTTATGGAGGCGACAAGACTGCCTTGGGGCACTCATTGTACGCCCAACGGCACAACTTATCGGCCCTCGACGGCGATGCATTGTCCGCATACGTGAACGAACACTTTTCACCGCACAGGATGGTCATCGTTGGTTCCAACGTGGACCACGCCACCCTCTCTCGATTCGCCGAATCCTCCCTTTCCGGGCTTGGTGCAACAGGGGCAGCACCCAGCACCGACTCGACGTACACGGGCGGGAACAAGTTCCTGCAGGGGGAGGGCGACCTTACCCACGTTGCTGTGGCGTACAACATGGGTGGTTGGTCAGATGCAAACTTATACTCCGCCATGGTCCTCAAACAGATCCTCGGCGGCGGCGCAACCGGTGTCTCCGGTATTGGCTCTGGCGTTAATTCTCGCTTGTACAAGAATGTTTTTGGTACTTCCGACCAGGTCGTCTCTGCCCAAGCCTTTTCAAGTGTTTACAGGGATTCCGGATTGTTTGGGGTTTACGGCGCGTGCACGCATGGCTCCCAGACGGAGGCCCAGTCGTTGCTTGTTGGAGCAATGGAGAATGCAGCGAAGAAGGCACCAAGCGCGGAGGAGTTGAACCGTGCGAAGAATATGCTAAAATCTTCCATCGCGTTGTCGGTTGCATCGCGCGACGGCAATGTCGAAGACATGGGCATTCAAACGATGGTGTTCGGCAAGCGAACCTCGGTCTGGAGAACTTTTGCAACCATTGATAGTATCACGGCTGCATCCGTGGTGAAAACCGCCGAAGCGCTCCTGAAGACAAACCCAACCGTCGCCGCGATCGGCAGTGTGGACGGACTCTGAGTCGTGGCAAAGCAATGTACATGTTAGGTGCGGCACTTCAAATCATAAAATTGTTTTATTTTTTTTAAGCTTATTATTTATTTTATTATAATATTTTTTATGATAATTTATTAGAGTTTGCTTGATCTTTCTATAAAATGTAACATACTGTTATGTTCCAAATATTCAAAAGAGTGGTTTATGGGTGTTCCACCCACCTTATTACACTTCATCCTAATTGTCTCCCTGTATTTCTTGCCCAGTACTAATTACACCCTAGCTCACTTCACACACATAACTACAATAAATGGTTGGTTCCTAATACTTCCATACTATTCAAAACCCTATCAATTGTTTGTATACAAACGACTACGAAAAAGTAAAACTTGAATGTTTAAAAAGAAACTGCATTCTTCTTCAGATGCCCAATTTACGATTCTTCCCTTCTTCTATCCCATGCTTTTTTAGATATGTTGTACATTACATATTCCAGATAGTAAAAAGAACGGATTGAAAGAGCAGCAGCAACACCCACCACGCACAACCACCGCACAACCAACCACACACACACAAAAATAGATCTTTGTAGTATCGTATCAGATCAATCAGATAAAAAAATATCGATTTATCAGATCGATTTATTTAGTTAGTTCGTAGTTTTTTTAGCTCACACGCTATGCTATGTAGTTGTATTTAAAAGACAATTCGACCGGTCGGTCCCACTCACACAGTTTGTTAATTTTTATTTATCCCTATGTAATATTAGTATACTTAAGATAAAAAGAATTAGGGGACATAAAATGACTACTGTTGCCTATAGTTAAATTAAAATGATAAAGTCTAGTCCTGTGCTGCTGAATTATTTATAACCTAATTAACCAAATATAGAAACAAAGAGGACTCTGTTACTATACAATTTTGTATTGTTTGTACTGTATATAGATAAACTGTTTGTTCTACTTTTTTACTACTACTACTACTGATCGTATTTTAAACATTTTTTATAAATATGTATATAGGCAAAATGTATTAAAACTACATTACTGATGTACTTAATTATACGCACTATAGCTGTGTAGTCTGTACAATAATAATAATTCTTTCTTTGTAGTTAGTTTTAGATGTGATTGTGATTGTGATTGTACTGTAGCGCTATGTGTTGTTTGTATTATTTATTTATTATAATAAATAATAGGAAAGGCAAGGCAGGCCAGGCCCTTCTTCTACAACTGAACTTCTGAACTGGTATTATTATTATATAATAAATAAATAAAATACATCATCTATCCACGGATGACGGAAATAATAATTAATTAATTAATTATTCTATTTTTATTACAATTATTATATTATTAATTATTTATAATTGAAATAAAAAATAAATAATAGATTGGATGGAGGATGATCGATGGATGGGTACATCATATATATATGCACAATAATAATATAATAATTTTTAAAAAATTACATACTACTACAAAAAAAAAAAAAGTTAGTGTTTATATTTTCTTTTTTATTATTATTTTAAACTCCTTTCTTTTACAAAGGTTTGGCGTAGTCTCACACATTTCTCTTTACTCTCCCTCTGCAACTAGTGTTGTTTGTTGTTCTGAAAAAGCAAAAAAGGAACGTATATTATAATTACATCAATTCCCTCGATTTTTGGAAAGTAGGTAGCCATACACCCCTCCTTCTCGTTTTCTAAACTCACTCCCCTGAGACTACAATATGCCGCTTCGACTGTCGATTAAGAAAAAATTGCAAAACCGCTCCGAGCGTGTCAAGTGCGTCGAAATACACCCTACGGAACCGTGGGTACTCTCCGCCCTGTATTCTGGAAACATATTCATTTGGAACTATGACAGCCAGACGTTAGTGAAACAGTTTGAAGTCGGCGAGCCGAACACGCCAGTGCGCTGCGCAAAGTTTGTGGCACGACAGCAGTGGTTCGTTGCGGGCTGCGACGACTACCATATCAGGTGTTTTAACTACAACACAGGGGAAAAAATACAAGCCTTCGAGGCGCACACGGACTATATCCGCTGCGTGGAAGTCCACCCGACGCACCCATATGTACTATCGTCCAGCGATGACCTGTCGATCAAGCTGTGGGACTGGAGTCGGGGGTGGCAAAACACGCAAATTTTTGAAGGACACTCGCACTACGTAATGCAGGTGAAGTTCAACCCGAAGGACACGAACACGTTTGCGAGTGCATCCCTGGACCGGACAATAAAGGTGTGGGGGATCGGTGCGCCGACCCCTCACTTTACGCTAGAAGGGCACAAAAAGGGTGTCAACTGCATCGACTACTACCCTGGTGCGGACAAGCCTTACTTGCTCAGCGGCGCGGACGATTCGACGGTTATAATCTGGGACTACCAAACCAAAGCACTCGTCAATACTTTGGAAGGGCACACGAACAATGTCTCCGCAGTCGCGTTTCACCAAAAGCTCCCCGTTATCGTCACTGCCAGCGAAGATGGCACCGTGCGAATATGGCACAGTGGCACGTACCGGCTGGAGACGACACTGAATTACCAATGGGAGCGAGCATGGACAGTGGGCGTGTCGAACAACAGCAACAAGATTGCGATTGGGTACGATGAAGGAACGATGGTAGTAAAGCTGGGGAAAGAAAAGCCCCTCGTGAGCATGGACGTCAAGACTGGGAAGTTTATTTGGACGAGAAACAACGATGTGCTTACTGCAAGTGTGCGTGGAACTGGCAAGAAAGCGACCGATGGAGAACGCGTCTTTTTATCCGGCGGGACGAAGAATTTGGGCACGGTTGAGCTGTACCCACAATCCGTACAGCACCACCCGAACGGGCGCTTCGTCGCCATCTGCGGGGACGGCGAGTACATCATATACACGGCGACCGCCCTTCGGCAGAAAATGTTTGGCAGCGCCATGGATTTTGCATGGGCCGACGAGGGCAAGGGAGACTATGCCATTCGCGAGAAAACCAGCAGAGGGCAAGTGGTCAAACTGTTCAAGAATTTCTCGGAAGCTGGGAGTTTTGCACCGGTAGGGGTGGCCGCAGAGGGGTTGCACGGTGGGGCCATGGTTGGTATCCGAGGCAGCGACTGCATTGCGTTTCACCGTTGGGAAGACGGGGCGTTCGTAGCCCGCATTGATATCGAGGACCCGAAGAGCGTTTACTGGAGCGATTCTGGTGATCTAGTTACTATTGCGTGCCAAGAAGCCTTTTATGTTTTACGGTACAATGCCGACATTGTAAACGAGGCCCTAGCAGCGGGAGAGGTGGACGAGGACGGCGTCGAAGACGCATTTGAATTGTCATACGATGTTAGCGAAAGGGTAAGATCAGGCCAATGGGTCGGAGACTGCTTTTTGTACACGAACAGGTCTTCGCGCCTGAACTACAGCGTCGGTGGGGAAATATTGACCCTGAGTCACTTGGATGAGAGCATGTACCTTCTTGGCTTTCTCCCCAAAGAAGACCGCGTTTACTTGTGCAACAAAACCTTGGATGTCGTGAGTTACGAGCTTCTTACTAGTGTGCTCAACTACCAAACGGCCATCCTACGAAAAGACTTTGACGCGGCGAATGAAATTTTGCCCATGGTGCCGGAAGCGCACTCTGACGCGATAAGCACCTTCTTGGAAAGCCAAGGATACAAAGAGCAAGCCTTGGAAGTCGCTCGGGATGTCGATCAGCGCTTTAGTCTTGCGCTGCAGCTGCAAAAGCTTGACGTCGCGCAAGAGATAATGACCGAGTACAAGGAGCAGGACGATATTGACGTTCAACTGAAATGGAAGCAGCTAGGTGATTTGGCATTAGTCAGTGGCAACATATCGTTATCTGAAGATTGCGCCACGAAAGCCAATGACCTAGGGGGTCTTTTACTCCTCCACAGCTCAACGGGAAACAGGGACGGTATGATCGCACTTTGCAAGAAGGCGCGCGAAATGGGACGATACAACGTCGCCTTCACTGCTGCATTTTTGCTGCGCCAGGTAGACGATTGTGTTGATATTTTGGTCAACAGCAATAGATTTCCTGAAGCTGCGTTTTTTGCCCGGACCTACGTGCCATCGCGTATCACTGAAATCGTTCGCAAGTGGAAGGGTGACCTTGCTACTGTAAATGCGTCAGCGGCAGAGGCCCTGGCAGACCCGTTGGTTCACGGGGACCATGCTGATTTTGCAGATTTGAAATTCGCCCTTGAGGCAGAAAAAACATGCAAGCTTTCTGCCACCACACCAAGAGATGCTTCGGAATACCTTCAGGCAAAGGAAGAATTCTCGATGGATTTAATAGCGTTGGCCAAAGAGGGTGGTACGATGGCAGCCCCCGCCAGCCCAGCAACAGCACTAGTATCGGAACAGAAGGCCGTCGAAGCAACAGGAAGCGCCGAAGCGCCGGCCGAAGAGAAGCCTTCTGAAGCCGCTGTCCCCGAGGAGACGACGGATGCTGGCCCGGGAGAGACTGGGGCCGATGTCGATGGGGCGCAAGACGATAGTGGGGATGATGATCTAGATGACATGTTGGCAAACGATGACGATGAAGACGTAGATGCTGTTGGCGGGGAAACATCCGCTACCCCGTTGACCCAAGAAATTAATTTAGATGATCTAGATTTGGATTTTGAGTAAAGACCTCATTCATTACAGGTTCAATGAAGCTGATCCGTCGGGCTCAACAAACTCTAAAAAAACAAATGCGGAAGTCATATAAAAAGATATATATATTTAGTATGGTACAGGTAGTATAAATCGAGTTGTTCTTCGTATTCAGTATTGTCCAATATAATAGTACAATACGAGTGACCCTTAAAAAAAAACCTGTTGTGAGTTTGTTGTTGATGTGTAAAGACAACAACAGCTGGGACACCACTGCTGACTGCTGCAGACGACTATTATTAATACAGGTATACAGCAGGTGTTTTTTTTATTCGTCGAATAATAAAGAGAAAAAATGCGAGGTGTGTGTTTAGTCAGTTGAAACAAATGCCAGGGAGTGAAAAGGCAAGAAGAATATTCATTGTATTTATGTCAAAAAACAACAGTTGATTTGCGCTTTGGCGATAAGATGTAAACCAACAGTTGAGCATTTAGGGACGATAAATTTTAACTACTTAAACAACAGTCATTTCTTTGTTTTTAAGTCAATATAACTCTTTTCACTTCTCGTTACTATATAATTTGTTTTTTTTCACTTCTCGTTAGCATCCGATGCGAGCAAAGGACGGGTTCACGCAACAGTAAATTTGTAAAGCAATTTAGACGCCTCATCCTGGCCAATTTGTATTGCCCATTCCCCCGTTGGCGTGTGCATGGCCCCATCCGTTCCACCCGCGATCCGTAAATCCCCAGGGCGCAACGCCAGATTGATATTAGTTGGCGAGTTAATCGTTGTTTGAACTCGCTCAAAATATCGCAGGAACTTTAATGGGACGCCGTTCTTGCCAGCAATTTGAGGCGGCGGGAGCAAGTATCCCAAGACAACCTCTGAAGCGTCGAACGGGCCCAAATTTTCAACTTGAAACGATATGTTCACGACAGGCATCAATCTATCTGCTGCTAGCATATCATTGTGCGTTTGTTCGCCTAACCTATCGTTAGTTTTGCTGTCCACTACGACACGCGCAGGCGGGTTGCTGTTATTGCCACTCCAGGAGTATGCGAATCGGGAGTAAGACAACCCTGCCCCGAACTTGTACACTGGCTCCCCGGTATAAAATCGGTATCCGCGTCCAGGGTTTCCAGTTTTTGCATTTGGCCGCATCCCCATGTCAAACATACTCACTTCATGGATGAAAGAAGCCTCGTAAAACGTTTGGGTCAAACGGCCACTTGGAACATTGTCTCCAAATATTGTATTACCAATGGCCGTACCCCCAGATTGCCCATTATAACCTGTCCACAAAATTGCCCCTACGTTATCGTTTTTCTTCAGCGACGACAAGTCGACGCAGCCACCTCCAATTACGACTACAACGATTGGGTTCTTCGCCGCTTGTGTGACCAGGGCAATAAGCTCTTCCTGCTCTCCTGGAAGAGAAATTTCATAACGATCGAGCCCTTCTTTTTCTTGCGATTGGTCTATACCCAAGACCAGAACAACTTGGTCCGATTCAGCAGCAGCTTGAACTGCCGCAGGGAAACCGGTGGTATTGCCACATGCTGTGTTGTCACAACCAGCAGCAAAGGTAGTGTCGGTGACGTGTCTGGCAATGCCTTCCAATGGCGATACAACATACTGTGGCACCCCTTGGTAATTTCCTAGAAGGGTGTCAGTTGCATTACCGTTAGGGCCTATAACGGCCAACGTTTTCACGCCACCCGCTGATAGAGGAAGGGTAGCATCTAAATTTTTTAACAGTACGATGCCCTGCTCGGCGGCCTCCAGGGCTAGTTTCTGGTGTTCGTCCGTGTTGATGTCGTTGATACCCAGCTTTGAATACGGCTGGTCTTCTTCCGGATCGTACAGACCCAAACGGAATTGCACCCGGAACAGATTCGTCAGAGCAGGATCCAGGACAGAACTGTCGCACACACCTTTGTCCACACAGCCCTGAAGATGTTTCTCAAAGAAATCACCACAGTCTGAGTCCATCCCCGCTGCAAGAGTATCGACGATAGTCGAGTCATTTGTTCGTGTGTAATTGTGGGTTTCCAAAACATCGGTGACGGCCTGGCAATCACTCGTAATGTAGCCATTAAACCCCCAAGTTTCCCGTAGTTGCCCGTTCAAAAGACCTGAGTTCACACAGCTCGGAACACCATTAACAGAGTTGTACGAACACATAATGCTGCTAACTTCACCCTTTTGCACACAGGATTGAAATGAAGGAAAGTAAGTGTCGTTCATGTCTTGCCCAGTAATAATTGCGTCGAAATGGTGCCGGTCTACCCCATCCCAGTCTTCCAGGTCGTAGCCAGAATAGTGCTTGCAGCAGCTGCTACCTTTTAAATACTTGGGGTAGCTTTCGCCCCCTTGAAACCCAGATGGAAACTGTTCAGCATAGGAAGACGTTAGGAACGGGTCTTCTCCCGGGGTTTCTTGTCCCCGGCCCCACCGCGGGTCCCTAAAAATGTTTATGTTCGGGGTCCAAAACGTAAGTCCCGCGTGTTTGTTGTTAAAAAAAGCACGGCCTTCTATTCCGATGGCTTGTCCGATCAAGAAGAACAGCGTTTTATTGAAACTCGACGAGGTAGCTACAACTTGAGGGAAAGATGTAGCAAAAGGTGTTGAACCATTGAAAGTTACCCCGGGAGACCCCCCCACCCCGTGGAGTGCTTCGCTCCACCACTGGTAGGCTGGGATATTCAGCCTCGTCACGTTTAAGGCACCGTTTGAGAGCAACCCTACCTTTTCGTCCGGCTTTAGCATTCCAACCAGCATGCCGATTCTCTCATCGTTGCTCAATTTGGTATCACAAACTTTAGTCGATTTCAAAGGTTCGGAAAGGCAAGGGTTTGTCCACGGCTCGCTGCAACTCCAGCACTGTGCAGAGCGCGAAAACCGGGGGAGGCAGGCCAGTACCAGCAGGTTGGCAAAAAAAAAGGACGGTTTCATCGTAACAAAAGGATAGTCTGAAAAAACAAGTTTGTATTACCTTTGTCTTTCTGAAACAACAATGTTAATGCTTGCTCTTCTAATCTATTATGCATTTTCTTCTTACCGTTATGACATTTCTTCTTCTCTTTCGTCGCTGTGTGCGGAAGGAAAGCCTGGTTGTCGGTTCTTGAACTTTTGACCTCTCTTCTCCTCTCTTCTCTATTATTTTATTGTTATCTTCTCCCCCCCGCCCCCTCCTTCCCCCCCCCTACGGTATTAATACCTGTACGTACCGTAGGCTCTCCTACTATTATTATTAGGAGGCTCTCCTATTATATTATACGAGGAGGCCAGAGGAGTGAGCGGCTAAAATAATAATTATTCGCCGTGCGCCGTGGCGCGTTGTTGTTTGTTGTGTTTTCAACTTTTATTTTTATTCAAATGGTCGGCCTGAGACCTGAGACCTGATGACTTTACTTCTATATTTTATTTACTATAATCTTTTATATTTAAAATAGAGAAAACAACTAGTCTAATAGGCAAGAAAGTACAATTGGAAGAAGAGGAAGAATGATGATGAAGAATGGATTTTATTATTATTATAATAAAAATTGAAAAAGAATAATTTTATAATTTATATAGTAGTACAGATACCAGTGTAGAATGTCATCGTCGCCGCTTCTTCTTCTTCTATATTATTTTATTAGTATTATTAATTATAATATAATCTATATATAATAATAATACACCACCACACCACCACTCTTTTTTTTTTATTTATTATTATTAGTCTATTTTTACCTTGGATGGTATTATTATAAAAAAAAAAAAAACAATTATTTATTATTTTTTTATTATTATGAATTTTATTAAATTTAGTCGACGGGCGAAACCAAGAACAAAAGCACACTAGCTTGAGAGTATTTGTATTTTCGTTTGAAAATTTGAGGCAGCACGTATTCAAACCGAAAGCAGCCCCATCACTATTGTTTTATACCGCTCAACCAGGCTTGGAAGTTGATAATTTTGTACAGCCGAAAGACTCCTACGCTTCGTTGGCAACCTGCGGCCTTGGTCCACCCTTACTATGTTAGTAACACATCCTGCTCCTCTACCTTTGTCTCGCGCTTTATCCGCACCCCTACAACACATTCTTTTTAAACTAACACAATAATATTGTTCTGTGCTGCAGGGAATTGGAGAACGCTCTCTTCCGTGTCCATGAACGGAGTTTAAGCTGTCTCCGCCGTACGGAAGAAGGTCGGGAAAGCAAAACTTACAAAATTTGTAAGTCTATTGAAAAGGCTTTGTTGATATTGCTAGTGCTTTCAACTACGGTGCTTTTAATATGCCACTTCAAATACATAAACACTGGACACTGCATGGAGCAGAGTATAGTGCGGGCAGCGTCAAAGAACGCAGCGGTATTCAATAATGCATCCTCTCGAGCAAGCAATAGAACTGTCGTGAAATCAATCCCGCTTAGTGTAGAAAGCAATAAGGTGAGTATATATGACGATGATATTCTTCGCATCGCCATAGTGTCGACGTTGACTAGCAGCACACCCGATTTTGAACCGCAGTATGAATTTTCCGTCACAGGACCAATATTGTACCTATCAGAAGAGAAGCGGACGAAACACCAGTTTCGCGCTCTCAATGTGACATTGGAAGGTGATTGTATTGGTTCGTATTGGCTTGCAAGCCTCGTGGGTATGGACACGGTTGTAATAAACCAACTAATGTTTGCGCTGGAGTCTGACGGCATGGTTCAAAATCTGAAGTCGGGCGAATTCTGGAACTGGCATGGGAGCCGCATCGCGTCCAACAAACTTTGTAAAGTGTACAAAAACTTCTTTTGGTGGTTGTTGGACAGATCGACCACGCTCATTTACATAGGCTTTGTGTTTGCCGTGATGTCAGGGGTGACGGCTGTAATGATCCGGATACTCGTGTCGAGCGGTGTCGTGTTCGTGTTTCCCATATTCTTCTGTATACGTCGGTTCCTTCTTCGGGACTTGGACATGCGACTGCTTATGCTTTCCTATCCTTGGTTGGGTGTGGAAATGAACCATATCATGAGAGAAGGGAAACCTATAGTAAGTTTTCTTTGCTCTCATTTCATGTACCTGATCACATTTTACATCATTTACGAAATTTCGCAAATGTCGTGGGCGACGTACGTGTATGGAAAAAGCTACCCCGTCGGTTTGCCGATGATAATGGCGTCGTTGCTAATGGTTCTAGAGTACTTTTCTATGGTTTACCTAAGATCAATGACGTCCATCATATTTTTTCCAAAGGTTGTTGGGATCATATTCGCGACCTTCCATGTTTACTTTTTTGCGGTGATGTACGGCTTTTATTATTTAGCGGCCCTGATTGCGTGCGAAGGGGCTATGTACTCGGTAATTTGGTTCGTCTTGAATGCTGAAATCCCAGCACTGGAATCAGGGATGGTGTCCACTGAGATTCCCAGGGCTCGCTATGTCAAGGCCAATATCCCATCTTGGAGGGGTGCGTTGGCGAATATTGTCACGGTGTTTCATCCCGTTAGCAATGACACGTTTCCAACAGTTTACGAAGGGCCAGCCGAAGCCCAGGACGAACAGGCGTACGAAGATGTAGAGATGGAAGCGATTTTGCCAGGGGGTGACGGGGGAAACTGATTAAGGAGAAAATTGTTCTGCCAGAAAGAAAAGCCTGTAAGATTCAAGTGAGAAGAACTAAATTCTTTTTTGAGACTGTTATTTAGGAAAAAAAACAAAATTATATAGTATGTAAAGTTATTTAAAATTTATCTCTTCATGTACTGCTCCTTATGCCCATTAATTTTTTACTGCCTTCTTTCTGCGAATTTATTTCTGCTCCTGTGGTTTTCTTAAAATTAATTCTTCTTGCCAAATGATTTGTTTTGAATTCTTTATCATATGATAAAAACAAAATAATGGCTGTTAAAACGTTTACTTAAAAAACAAAAAATGTATGCCCGGTTATTTAGAAACAAATTATATTTATATATTATATAAAGTTCTGGTGCTTTGAGTTTAATCACTATCCAAAATTTACACCACGCAACAGTGGATTTGAAAGAGAATCTTTTACAGAGCTTCCGTGCCTGCAAGATAAAAATCACGAAGGGTATTGACAACCATTTCGATTTGTTCATCGCTTAACTCTGGGTAAATAGGCAAGGAAAGCAACCTGGAAGCAGCAGCAGTACATGTTGGGAGATCGTGTTCAAAGCACCTCAACTCAGCATATGCACCCAATTGATGAATGGGGATTGGGTAGTGAATCCCAACACCAATTCCTTTGCTGTGCATGTGAGCTAACAGCGCGTCACGGTTATCTACTTGGATCACGAATAGATGCCAGACATGACAATTGCCTTTGCCTACAACAGGTAACTTAATATCCAGGTCCAGTTTTTCAATTTGTGCGATATACTTTTTCGCGATTGAGTCCCGCTCTTTGTTGAATTGGTCTATGTATCGCAGTTTTACGTCAAGAACGGCAGCCTGTATACTATCCAAGCGCGAATTACCTCCTTTTATTTCATGATAATACTTTTTTTTTGCACCCCATGACCGCCACGACCGTATTTGGTCAGCAACTCGATCACTATTTGTCACAATTGCACCTCCGTCACCAAACGCCCCTAGATTTTTCCCAGGGTAAAAACTAAAGCATCCAACGTCCCCAAAACTACCAGCTTTCTTACCTTCAAACGAAGCACCATGAGCTTGCGCAGCATCTTCAATTATGAGCAAACTGTGTTTCTTGGCGATCCGAATAATTTCGCCCATATCTGGCATCTGTCCGTACAAGTGTACCACTAAGATGGCCTTGGTTTTTGGTGTTATTTTTTCCTCGATTTTGGTTACATCAATCATGTACGTATCAGGATCATTGTCGACCAACACAACGCTTGCCCCGTTGTTTGACACACCTAAGCATGTGGCAATAAACGTGTTACCCTGCGTTATAACCTCATCTCCTGGACCAATCCCAAGGAATTTCATCGAGAGAATCAGAGCATCTGTCCCAGAGTTGACACCGACGCAATGCTTTACCCCGACCCATGAAGCAAAGTTATTTTCAAACTGTTTCACATGAGGAGATCCAATAAAATAACAGCTTTGGAGAACGTCTGCAATTCCTTTATCTATTTCGTCCTTTATTCGCAAATAGTTGGCTTTTAGATCCACCAAGGGTATTTCTCGTGCCTTTTCTTGTGCGCCCAGAGCGCTAGTAAGGGGAGACGTGATATAGGGGCACCCTTCCTTGCGCTGGTCGCTTTGGCGCTTCATGTATATACAATTGGACGTTTACTGTGATGGGTAAGATGCGGCGGAGATGCGTAACCACAACTCAGCGTGTTTAAAATTGTTTTGTAAATTAGAGAGATTCTAAAAATGTGCGCAAATTATACGAAGAAATACAGCACACCAACATCATAAAATTACAAAAACAAGCAATGAACAAATATCGTCGAATGGCGAACATCGAACACCACCGGTCCGTCGTCGTCTCTTTTTCTTCTTCTTCTTGTTCTTCTTCTTCTCGTCGTCGTGTGTTCATGTTGTTGATTTTTTTTTTTTAAATATTATTATATAATTATAGGTAATAATAATAATAATAATAAATTTTATTGTGATTGATTTTTTTCCTCGTACTAATACTTCCAAACCGGTTCTTCGTTCTTCTTCTTCGGTCTTCGTTCTTCGACTGTTGTGGCAGTCCGTCGTACCCTATCCTCGTAACCCAAACACAGCAAATAATAGAAAAAACCTATTATCCTCCACCAATCACAATTAATATAATATACACACACCATCACCACTATTTAATAATCTAAATAATTGTTGCCTACTAATCACATCATTATTTTTTTTTTTATAATAGGATTTTTTAAAACTTGCAAGCCCCTGAATTGCATTCTGGTATACAGATTTGGTAGCTTTCCACCAATAATCTACACAGTAAGGGAGCATCCACAGGCAAAGATACAAACGGTTATAATAACCGGTTAACATTGCAAAAACTCGGGAGTAGGCAATATTATTTGCCAGCCCCAACATACAGGAAAACAGACCATGAGTGAGTCACGAGATTGTTTGAACGTTGCAGTCGTCGGTTGTGGATACTGGGG
>JACLAC010002290.1_pt1 | contig 19503 bp, 4 predicted proteins | sample 8027881 | NCBI WGS metagenome assembly JACLAC01 (sample SAMN15725517, study PRJNA655200) | protist metagenome | isolation source: fluorescence activated cell sorting (FACS) single amplified genomes of... | place: Spain: Blaines Bay Microbial Observatory, Mediterranean Sea | collected 2016-01-19 | reverse complement strand
GGAAGTGGAAGCTGCTGTGCGGAGAGCTGGCGTGCGGTTGGGGAAGTCCTACTTGATGGATAACACTGAGAAACTACCGATTGCCGGTCGGGTCGGGACCAGTGGGACCACGGTTTCCGAGGCGCCCACACGTGCCACCGGTACAGAAACACGTACCCACGAAACGGTTCCGAAGTTGTCCGTGATTGGAGTTGGGGCAGGGCTTCTGGACGAAGATCCGGCTGGTGATCCCCTCTGGTCCTTCACGCATTCCTCTCCTGGTGTCTTCGCTCTGGCCGACCGCCAGAGCGCAGCTGCGGTTCAGCAAGCTGTCGCGGGTTCAGAAGCAAACGCGTCCAGAGACAAATTAAGACTAAAAACCTTGATGGGCAGGATGAAAAATCGCACCGCAGTCGCACGCGCGAGCGTTGGCGCGCACAAGCTGCATGTCGCTGCACGTTCACAAGATTCCACGACGAAATGGCGGAGTGCCGGCGGGAACTCAGGTTTTTCCGGTGTGCTACCGGATCCGGTGGACGTGCGATTGCAACTCCCGTCTGCAACAGCGTCGTCGCCTGCCGGCATGATCCCGCCTGCGAGAGGCATCGATCGACGTGCTCTCCGTGGGGCCTGGGCAGGCACAGGAAGGAGGAAGGCTGCTGCAAGCAGCGAGAAGTCCAGGAATCTGTTGGGTGCGGTAGTGACGCGTGCGTCCGAATCATCGTCCGCCCGTGCAGGAACGGATGAAACTCTTGTCACAGATGGATCGCAAAGCGAAGCAGCGATGCTCACGATTCAAAACACGGAAGCAAAGACTGCAACAGATATCGAAGAAGAATCGCAGAATCTATTCATGCAAAAAGTGAGCATGCAGTACAGCACAATTGCTTTGTTTCTTGTTCTTTCTGGAACAAGACGTGTTGTGCGTCGTCACTTCCTCGCAGAAACGTCCACTGATCCGCGTTTCCAATTTTGGAGCTGTCCAGCGAAAGAACCCGCATTTGCGGCACTGCGCGAAAAAATACAACTGTGCGGTGTGCCAGTGCGACAAAGCGGGAGCGAAGGATGCGAGGAACAGCGGGTCCAAGAGTGCCGTCAAGAGCTCCTGACGCTGTTCGACCAGATCCACGCCATGCGAGCTGCTCGCATTCGCACCACTGAAAGTGAAAAAGAAAGTGTGGCACAAGTTCTGGTGCAAGGAGCACAGGCGCTCGCGAGCGCAGACAACATTGTTGACGCCACGGAACGATTACAAAGGTTTTCAGAAGGGCCGGGCAAAGTTGCTCAGGTAATGCTGATGTCGGGTTGGGCAGAAAATGCTGAAAAAGACGACCTGAATGCAACGGAGTCGACATCTGCACTTCTTCCAAGGCATCAGGAGTGGCTGGAGTTGCTGGAGGCATTGCTTGCCATTGCGTACGAGGGACATGCTGACTGGGAGACAAACGAAGCAAAATGGGGATCAAGATCTTCGAGCGATTCTGGGCGTGCAATGACGAGCCATCGGCTCCTGTTGCTGAAGGCAGTCGAGACGGGTGAGATCAAAATGATTGGAAAGCAGCGTGCGGAGCCAAAAAGCGTCGAACTGACTGAGGTCAACAATGTGTGCGGGACGAGCTGGATGTTGGCGCTTATGGATCGCCACGTGCTGCGTGCAGAAAGAGTCCGTCGCAAGCTCAGTGAAGCTGGGGTCCACCTGCTGCAGCGAGATGATGCAGCTGTGGAGGATCCGCCTCCGAAAATGGCCTCCAACGACCCACCAAAGCTTGCAACCGAAGGAAACGACTGTCACGAATGGCAAACAAACCCAGAAGAAATTGAATCCAAGGGAGAAACAGAGTCGAACGAGCAGGTTGATTTCAGCACACTGGAAGAACTACAAATGGCAATGGACGACGAGCTGGATATTTTGGTGGAGAAGGTTGAAAACGGATCCAAGCGTCATGATGCAATTGAGTCAGGAACGGACGCGGCAACAATCGCGGATTGGAAAGATCTGCGACAGTTATTGTTGCCGATTCATTTCCACCACCAGTTGGACGCTGTCTGGTCAGTTTTCGCGCGCGATTTGCGCGAGGCTGCCGGCTTCGTCACAGACGACGCAGGAGATGTAACTCGTGGTTTTGACGTGGAGCAGGTTGGTGTTTCAGCAGTTTCTGCAGGATCCACACTAGAACCAAGAACGACCAACAAAGCTGCAAATGGAAACCAATCGCGCTATATGCCCTCTCTTCGCATCAACACTCCGCACTTGTTGCTTTGTTTGCAGTTGATCGGGCAAGTGCGAACTGAGCTCCTGCGGAGTTTAGGTGTCCTTCTCATTGACCCCCACACCAATCTGCCATTGGCAACGGGACAGTTTCTAGATCTAGAGGATTTGAAGGATGCGCAAACTACAGCTACAAGGAATGCGACGACGGCCGGGGAAATAGGGCCAGAGAGCCTTTGCATGCACAACACTGAGGAGCTGTTCGCTCGCTCTGTGCGCGCAATGTTGGTTGTTTCTGAAAAAGACGAAGCCATGCAGCTGTCTGCAACGTCGGCTTCTCTGAAGAACAACGAGTGCAACGTGGTCAGGAATGCATCGGATATGACTCCCCCGTCTGGTCCCACAAGAATGTCCTCGTGGCCAGTGGACGACTTGGCGGTTGCGGACGAAAAGCGCACCCAAATGTTGTGTGCATCCGTGTGTGCTTCTGAACTCAAACTCGCGGCGTTCTCTCGGGGCCGCGCTGCACATAATGGTGTCCCATCCCGGGTGCGCAAACTTCCGGAAAATCGGCATTTGTTACATTTTGGGGTGACAGCCAGCCCTGGGTCCACGGTGGAAGGAGGTGGAATTTCTCATGCTGGCGTCTTTGCGGCTTCTTCCGTTTCTGCCGTTACTCCAACTTCGCACGAAGCATCGCTTGCATCTGATCATATGCGGTGGCACCTCGAAATTACCGACCTTGCGTGTGGACCTATCAACACGAAAAACGCACCAAGAGCCGATCTCGACGTCGCGGGTCTCGGATTCGGGTTGAAGCTGGTCACAGTTGAGAGGAGCCATAGTGATCGAAAACACGGCATGATACGCAAGGAGCGGCGTTTGCACAAAAGTGAAAAGAGCCGTTTGAAGCATCAGTTGGGGGCAGCGATTGCACGCGACACGGTGAAAAACATCGTCGAGCAGGAGAACGTGACTGAGATCAGGGCGAAAATGGAGCTCATGGGCAAAGCGGTTGGCCGGTCATTGCAAGAGATTGGACTTGTCTGGTTGTGGTTTGTTGACATGTTGCGCGCGGTGCATGGGAAGGGAGATGTGCACGGAAACGGGGAAGTACGTGCTGGCACTCGCCCTCCTGCTTCAGTCAAGGATTTCCCGCCAATCATGCTCACTCCACCGCCAGAGATCAGTATTACCATCACACAAGCGACATCGTCGGCTTCGTCGTCCGCGGCGATTTCGCAGCCGGGAAGCAGTGCGGTGGTCGATGATCGTGCAGAGGCGCAAGTTCTTCTTCTTGGTTTGCAGCGGGTGCTTCAGATGCGAGCACACATTCGGTTGCTGTTTGAGGAAATGGAACGGCTTACGTTTGCGCGCTCAAATGCGTCGTCCCGCTTCGCAGCCTTCTGTCGGTGGGCTCACGAATATCAATTACTCCCGCGCGAGAGCGCGGATGATTTGAGTGACACCACTCTGGACTCGAGAGCGAGCGACGATGAGAACGGCGAGAAGGGCGGCACGCGTCTGGTGGGTACTTCGGGGGTTGGCAAAGTCTCGCAGCGTCTGCGCTCTTGGAGCCGGTCGCATCGGCGGACCACGATGCGGGGACGTCAGAAGGCGAGTGCGCTCTTGACTCCACCGGTTGGGCGGCAGGGGCTTCGCGGTGGCGCAACTAAAACACAAAGCCGGTCTTCGTCTTACCCTCGACATGAGCGTGTGGCGCTTGACACTCGCGTTGTTTTGGACACGACGGACGCAGAACTTCGCGGGTTGACAAAGGTTGGCGGTTTGGGTTCGGCAGTGATGAAACGGAGGGTTGCTGCAACGCCTCTGTCTGTGTCAGATGGATCAAATGAGCTTTTTCATGTGGGGCGTCGTGCGCTCGCACGACAGTTGGGAGAGAGTATCGTGGATCGCAAATCTGGAGGACGCCTCTTTCGCCACATGCAGTATCATCATCACCACCACCAGCGTCGGTGTCACGGGCAGCATCCCGCTGGCCAAAACATCATACAAAAAGCAGAAGCGGAGATCTCCTCGTTGGCGCTGTCTGAAGCGAGTGCGGTGCCAGTTGCGATCGACGATCTTTTCGGTGGCCCAAACAAATCATGGGGACATCAGGATCTCTCCAGAGATCGCCGGGCTTTGTCTGATTCCGCCATGGCCGAGCAGGCGGGTGTACCTGATTCTGGTCCTTCCGATTCGAGCTCGGATGTTGGCCCACGGGGGAGTGGGAGGGCGACCATCGATAGCAGTGACAGCTCCTCGGCATTTACTTGGTCGTCGCAGTCTTCTTTGGCTAGTGGGAGCTGTTCGTGGCGGTCTTCATCGTTGGGGTCCTCTTCGTGTGGCTCGCGCAGCTCCTCTGGTGCTGCTGATCATCGCCCTGGCTCGACTTGCAATAAAAAAGACACAGCGCAATCCAACAACATCGAGGTCTCGATGAGATCCGGACGCTCTCACAAAACGCTGGCAAAACATGAAAAGTCTGTGTTGGGTCTGTCGAAAAACTTGCAACCATTTTCGGGAAGCTCTGCGTCTTTGCACACTTCAAAGTCATTGAAGGAATCTGGACAAGGTACTTCGAAGCCAACAAAGCGTGGGTCGAAGCAATCCTTTTCTTCATTTGCCCAGAAACAGCGGGCGGAGACTTCCGTCGAGGATTCGTCTGCAGATATCGATGTGCCCACATCAGCAGAGCGTGCCGCTGTTTCTTCCACATCTTTGCGTGTCGCGAAAAATTCGGCTTTGGCGCTGGATCTTGAACAGGCGTTAGTGTTAAACGCAAACCGGCGTCAGCTGTTGCGGCAGATCAAGAGTCGCGCATCTCTGTGGGGTGTTATCGAGAAGAAACTGAATCTCGGCCAGCTTCTTGGAGTCGAAGTCGCGGCTTCTGGTCGAGACGAGGTGCGTCTGGGCGCTTCGGGCTCGGGAAACACTGCCCGGATCATTCCGACGATTCAAATTCAAGCGGCGGCAGAGATCTCGTCCTTTCAGCAGCTCCAGAATGCAGTTGGAGACACGGCAGCTGCGGCCGTCCATGTCACTCCGCGGCCGTTGACAGACAATAACGAAACGCATCCAAACGAGTGTCGAGGAGCTCAACAAGCCAAACGAAAAATGCTCCTTCCAGGAACGGGTCTGGGAGCCGTCGAGATGCTCCGGTTTCATCAGCTGTTGGCTTCGCACGGCATCGCATCGGGAGCGCAGTCCATGGAATCTGTTATGAAGCGTGCCCCGCAAATGTTCGACCTTGCATCCCCGTCAGATGCGCGAAAGCAGAAAGTAGTCGAAAAATATTTTCAAGAAGCGCGGCGATTTTACGGAAGGTTTGGTTTTCGCAGGCTTCTGGAAGACTATGTGAAACGAGCCATAGCGGCTGGGTTCGGTGGGGGGGCGACAGTTGACGTGGCAGACGCGAACGTCAGACACAGCAGTTTGCCGGACGACGACGGTATGACCGGAAACCCAATTGGACTCCAACAGGCTGGTCAGGAAGTAGTGGCACAGATGAGGCGTTTCGTCAAAGCACGACGGTTGACGTTCGTTTTCCTGCAAGAGGAAGTTGTTGAGTTGGACAGGTGGGTGTCGGAGCGGTTGGCAACTGGGCAAACATGCTTCAGCGAAAGGAATGAAGGCAGAGGCAGAGGTGGTCACGGTTCCAAAGACAGAGAAGTCTCACGTGGTTCCGTGACCATCCCAATACAAGCCGTTGCGCTCCGAAATGAAAGCAACCACGATACTGTTCTTCCTTTTCCCAAGCACGCCAGTGCAAAGTCAAGATTGCCCGGCACGATTGACGCCGTTTCTGATTCCATTTCCAACATCGTCAGCAAATGGAACTCGGCCGGATGGCTTCGGAAATCGAAACAACAAGATGGCAAAAACAGACTGCTGGCGCTGCGTGCCGCAGAAGCGGGGCTTCGCGTTGCGGCGGAGAATGTCAATGGTGCAAATGAGGGGGCTGAGTCTGCTTCACAAGATGCTTCTATGGGGGCTCTGCACGACTTCTGTCACGGACCTCAAGCTTTCCGCAAGCAGCTTGCAAGTCCGCGGCAAGACAACGGGCCGGACGGTCTTGGTGCGCGTTCTACGATGTCGCAGCCTGCTCCAGGGAACGACGGTCTTGTGTATGGTTCGCCCATGTCTTTGGCGAACTCAGAGCCGAAGCGTATTTCTGCCACATATGAACGCCGAGTGTACAAAGCGCTACGTCTGCAAAAAAATCGAGCTAAATATGAGACACGATTGCAGTTTCTGGACCACGGTTTTGCTAACAAGCTGGCATCTTATCGAGTTTGCCCCCCGGTTGGCTTTCATGCGAGAATGCTGCCATCGCCTTTGTCGCTGCACATGCAACGAAAAGTGCCAGAGGCCGTGGCATCCTGCTTCGGTGGAGATACCATCGTCGGACTGTCTGGTTCCGAACTGGAATCTGCGACTATCGGTGCTCTAACTGACTTTCCGGGGCCGGCCGGCTCGGTTTCGGACGCAAGGCACAGTGGTGGCAGAGATGACACTGATGGAGTTCGTCGTGGGAGCTTGCTTACGATGATTTCGCGCGGTGTTGGCGAACTTGCAGAGTTCGCGCGCAGGAAGTCGTCGAAATTGAGTTCCACCGAAGAACAATGTAGGAAGAATGATGTTCGTGACTTCAAGGACTTTTCATGCCGGGAGCATCTGCCTTCAGCGGTCGATTCTGCGAGAAAACATCGTAACGAACATCGCAAAAAAGAAAAGAGAAAAATGATAATCGACAACATCGCCGGACTGCACCCAGACTTGCTTCGTCAACTGCAAGGGGGGGCTGCAATCCAAACTGCATCCTCACCAAACGAACAGCAAAGAGATGTTGCGGAGCCAAAACTAACGGGGAACGTCCCGGTGGTCAGACAAAGTCTGAGTGTTCCGGGCAATCAGGGCGGTGCTGTGGCGAGGCCCAACATGCAGAAAACTGGAGAGGCAAGTTCCAGTGTCACCAGTGGCCACGCAGCCGAATACCGTCACTCATTTGGGGGCGGCATTCTCCAGACAGTTTATTCTCATACGATTGGCCGGGTGCTGTCGCAAGGTGACGATGGTCGAGGGGTTCGCTCTTTGGGTTCTGATGATGAGGATGTCAACAACGACGGAGATGTTGCCGGTGGAGCTGAAGTGGGATCACAGGACATTTTCGGTTCCACCAGACATTTGCCCCCATGGCCCCCGCAGACAGTGTCGGCACAGCACGCTCGCGCCTCCGCGCATCGTACATTGAACGTTATCTATCCGCAACGTTTGGATGAGTACTTGCGTGCATTTTCGCATTCGCAGGACCGCTGGCAGGCCGCGGAAGTAGGAGATTTGGCGGATAATGTATTTGCCTCTTTGGGTACGTCGAAAACTCAAATTGAGCGGCAAGACTCACATGACGATTCTGATTTGCAGTTCTTTCTGCAACGTGCAGGCAACACCCACAAGCCTGAAGCCGCGGTCGCTCCAAGTGGTGAACACGACGAGAATATCGCCAGGGCAAAGCTGCTCGTGGCATTACGAAAGGACTTCATTGACGACCTTAGTTTTGCCATGGCCTCCACGCCGAGTGTCTGGTCAATTTCGCGACCTGTGTTCCAGGAGAGATGGCTGTGTAATGCGTACTTGCCGGATTCGCTGTTGGCCGATTCCTATGAGTTGTCAAAGCAGAGTGTTATAGTCGGCTCCGAGGCCGATCGTGCACGAGTCATCCGCGGAGTCATGCAACATGGAAATCAAAAGGAATCGGGCTTCTTCGCGCGGCGTGCATCGTCGATGGTCTCCTCACGGCATGTATCAACTACGACTTCGGGTCCGATGGTTGGCGGTGTACCGCCCGACCCAACGTCTCTTGTCAGCACCCAAAACCCAAGCCAGGACGGACAGGCGCGTCGCGCGGAGCCGTTGCCAGTGAAGGAGATCCATCAAGAAGCGGCGAGCAGAGCGGCGGCTCCTGGCGCCCGTGTTTCTCTCCGAACACGTGCGTTGGGTGGCACCAGTGCAACGCTCGGACGGTCGCGCTCGTGGTTGCCAGGTTGGCGGACTGCAACGTCCACGTCTCCATCGTCAGGAGCCAGTGCTCTTTCGAGCTTTCGGTTGGGCTTATCGTCGCCGGAAGCATTCCCTCGTTCAGTGACTCTTCGAGGTCCTGCGCTGAAAAACAGGTTGGGAGCGGTGGTTAGCGTTTCTCAGCTCGGGCTGCAACCAGATGATCATGATTTGGGTTTGAACGACCGTGTGGTCAAGAAATCCGCTATGCTCGACCACGTGATCACCAGAGTGGCAACGGCTGCCCGCGAGCGGGAGGACTTGCTGGCGAGATTGGACACATTGCCTGTCGAAGCACCTGGTGCTCTTAGCGTCGATCGTGGTCTTGTTGACGTCCACAGGTCCAGCAAAGCAAGTGGAAAGTTCCGCTTCGACCGTGTCGTCGAATACGTATTGACAGAAATATCAGAGTGTACACAGTTTGAGCTTCCACACGAGATTGGGAGGATAAGTTCTAATCCCGCGGGAGGAGAGGCGGTGTGCTCTGCCCCGGCATTAACTGACCACACGCTGCGTATGGTACGCGTCCAGCTGGAAATCTCACGTCTGCGCAACGTGATCATTGGGCGGTTGAGACGCGATCTCTTCGCGCTTTCGCCGGAGGAAATTGACGAGGAGGCGACGGAAAAAATGGAAGCTGGCGTGGAAGTGGGGTGGCGTGCACTCGCGAAACGCATCCATGCAGGCGTCTCGTCCCCATTCCCTGTGCGTGAGGGTGTTGATACCCTGCAGAATCGTTGGGCAACTGACTCGGCGATGTCCTTCGACACCGTTCAGTCACGAACACAAGATACCCAGACGCGTGTCAATCGTCTGCCTCACAGAAGTCTTGGGTGTGACGACGAAGATGCTCAACATGCGGTGACGGTATCGCTGGCCGCGGCACGCGCGGGGGAGGCGCGGGCGCAACGTTGTGCAACTGGCACAGAACTATTCGAGGGAGCTGGTTTGTTGGGTGCAACCACCTTGGACGGGTTTTCGATTTCCGGATCAGGTGCCGATTTTGGTGCCACAAGAGGCATTGGTGTCGGACAGTTGCAACATCCAGTTGTGTTTGATGCCCAATCGACTGTGTCTGGCATTTCTGGTGGCACCAAGATGCCTTCTGGTGATCCTTTCAAAGTGCCCATGGCTGGTGTGTCCAACGGTCTTGGGGCAGGCTTGAACGAATATTTTCAAGGATCAAACGTCGGCCAGCATGTCACTTCTGGTTCCGTCTTGAACGGACCGATAGCTGCGGGTGGCGGGCAGGGGACCCTGCATCAGCAGCAGGCATATGAGGCACGCCAACAACACGCGTTTGAGATGTGGATGTCGGGGACGCGCAAAGTTGCTTCGATTCTCTTGAGATCCGAACTGGGGGCTCAAGCTTTGTTGGACTTGGGTGAGCGTATGAAACGAGTCCAGTTTTCATTTGACCTTTTCAACCAAGGCAAGCTGGGATGTCGTCCGCTTACAAGTCGCACTGCAACCACGGATTTCGCGTCGGTCGACATTGATCCGCAGTCAGCCGACTTCCAGCTGCGATTGCTGCATCTGGTTCGCGCCTGTTCGGCGCACTTTGTGGCTATCAATTTGGCAGATACTTTGGCGCTGCAGCAGGTTTTGCAAGAGTGCTACTGGCAGCAGTTGGATGCAGAAGACGACGCGCTTGCGGCACTCGTTGTGTTGGAGCTCTCGGAGCTTGCCGAGCAGGGTGGGAAAATGTGTGAATCTGCTGGCTTGGAAGGGTCGGGGAAGGGCGTGGCGATGGGCAATGTGGAACCGCAAGAAACGAACACTTGTTCAGATAACGATCAGCGCGACAGGATCGCGACAGTCGAAGCGTCAGGAAGAACGCATCAGAAAAGCCGCGAGATAACGTTTTCGCATGAGACTCCAGATCCCTTGGATAAGTCTGCACAAGTCGAGCAAATTCGCTCGTACGTTGCAATGAGTTTGGCTGCCAAATCTGCGGTGGGATCTGCGTCTGCCGCCATGTCGTTTCTGGAAGACATCCTTTCATCCTCTGCTCCGAGGGTCGCGAAGAAAGTCGACCTGCAAATGCCTCGGTCAACAGTTACAGGGACGGGCGCGGTTGGTAGCTCAAACTTGAATGTGCAGGAACGAGAACAGGCCCGACGGCAGGCACGCCACAAAGCTGCAAGTGTTGGATTGAAGGGGCATGAGCTGAGTGCTAGATTGGGCGATGCTCTATTTGCGTCTGTTGCTGGTTTGAACGACGAATCTGTCAGTGACGACCTGCGGGTCATACGGGAGTTTCGCCGAGCAGAAACGAAGCGTGAATTCACTGAAACAGAAGAGGATTTGAAGCTCCAATTATCAATTCTTGATGATCTGGGTGCCATTTGCGGTCTCGTGTTTTCGCTGGACGACGACGAGGCACTCCAGCTGGGCCATGCACTGGTTGGTGGTGACGGATCCTGCGCCACACTGCCATCGCGCGTGGTCGCGGCTGATCCAACTGCGTCGTTTGCGACAATGCAATCGCTGTTGCCTGCCAGTACGCGGTCAAATGAACTGAGAGCCAAGGCACAATCTTCTCAGGCATCTCCTCATCTTTGGGATGGTTCACGGCAAAGGCTCAACGGTGCAACATCTCAACATCAACAAAAAGAGCAGTCCCGCGTTGCAGCGGAGGTGGCTGAAGGGCGGCGGCACCAGTCACAGTACATCATCGGTCGGTGGACGCAATTGGGTGCCCGCTTGCGGCAACGCACTGGCGATGCGCCGGTGTTAACGAAGTCTTCTGTCCGTGCAGGTTTCGGCTCACAGATGCTCGTTCCCTCCGCAGAAAGTTGTTCAGGGTCCAGAGCAAGCACGACGGCATTATCTTCGGAGTTGATGATTTCGTCTGCTGGAGCGCAGGGGGGGGGCGTTGACGCCACCATCGCATGTCGCGTCCACATTCGTTCATGCCGACACTTCCGTGCGAAAAAGCAACACCATGTCACAGGAGCAGTCAACGTCTCAACCCAATCAAATGGGTGTTTTCCGCTCAGCGGGTGGCTCTCTGCGTCATACCGATCCTCTTGCAGTTCTTCAGGAAGCAGCGGCAGTGGAAGAAGCTCTGTGTGAAAACAGTGGAAATTTGCTTGTCGAACACACGAATCCGTTTGCGAATATGTCAAATTTTAGCACGAAGGCACAAGTATCGCTCTCTCGCTCCGTGTACGCACCTTTGGCAAGTCCCCTTGCGGCCGGACATTGGGTGACAGGTTCCAAAGGCGTCATTCATGGCGCAAGCCAGAAATCGGGACCACAACGTGCGTTCGGTCAGCAGCAGCACGCGATTGTGAATTCCTCGCCCATGCAGAGCATCATGAAGAGGACGTCACCAATGCAACCAGGTCTGGTCGTATCTGGATCGTCCGTGTCTCCCCAAAATCACGCTTCTTTCACCGGCGGTTCCGCTGGCACGGAGGCGTCGGAGGCTGTGGCGGGGACGCTTGGTGATCGGCATCATCATCATCATCATCATCATCATCACCACCTCCGCCACCACCATCATCATCATCATCATCGTCAGAGTGTTGGTGGATTTGCGCAGGGCGGCGTTGCTTTGGACATCGACATGGATAAGCGTCCGAGCATGGGGTCTATTGACTGGATGGTAGATCACCGCTCTGAGTTGGTGGACCATCGCTGTGATCATGTTGCGTCTTCTGCGTCCCAAACGGCGCAAAATCACCCTAACACGTCTTTTTCGTTGGGCGCTGGTGGGACAAATGTTATTGCAGGGTCGGGAACATTTTTGGGTGTGCAAGAGAACGGAGTGCCCAGTGCCATTGGAAATGTGTATGATGTTGATGGAGGTATGGGTGAAACATTTTTCGGCTCGAACGTTGGGAACTCACATTTCACGGGTATACACGCACAGCAAGAACGTGCTCTCGTATCGACGTCGGCGAGTCACTTGCGCAACATGTGGGCGTCTGCAAACGTGGTCGTCCCTGCCCTGACGAAAAACACGAGGACGCTTTCGCAAAGCACGACCCTGACCGAAAAAACACGCGACCTTTTCGACTCAGACGAAGCGATTTTTCGCTGCTCGAACGATTTGGTCGGAGGCTCGGCTGAGTATCCGATAGATCTGCATGTGTATCACGGTGGGGCACAGCCACATGTGCCCTCCAACGTATGGCGTCGCTCTCATGTGCCCTCTCACAGGGAGTTCGGGTTCGGGTCTCACAACGAGACTTTCTATGGATTGACGTCCATGCACAGATCCGCGTCCACTCTGGCGACACAGTCGACGGGAGCGGCTTCTGGGGGTGGTGATCATCACACACGGCAACGGCGATCGTACCGTGTGCAGACGCGCAGGAAGAAGCGTAAAACAGTTTCACGTACCGAAATCTTCGTAGAGGCTATCTACTTCCTATTGCATGTGGGTGACAGTGGAAAATACAACTTACGCGAGGGAACCGTCCATCAGCGGGCGGCAAAGCAAGTGGAAAGTTTGAAGAACCCAGTCGTGCCGCTTTGCCTCAGCTTCCTCGCGCGCCACTCGCATGAACGACGACGAAACAGCTCCCATTGGGGAAATTTTATGCGTCTTGTCGAAGCAACAGGCCATGGGATGGCCGAACATTCTTCAGGCACTTCCGAAAATCCAGCATTCAGCAAGAACATTCGCACAGTACAATGTGCGATCGAGAAGGGCTACATAGGTTTCGTGGAGTGCCTGATGAATTTGGAGTCCGCGCAGAAAACCGTGCAAGCGCAGCTGGATCAGGGTCAGGCAACGACCTCAGCAGGTCAAGCTGAGATTGCAGGTCGAACCACAGAAGCGGGACCAACGAGACCACCAACAACGCCACACACTGTGACCGCTGTCACGGTGACGCCCACAAAGCGAGAGAACACAGATAAAGAGCACAACAATACAGATCCGCACGGACAGTCACTGGCCGGCCACTCGGCGCATGGACATAAAATCCGCGCGAAACGCCAAATCATGTCCACCGGATATCGCTTCACGCATATCGCATATCAGGAGTGTCTGTGCGGCGCTTATCTTGCTGCTGCTTTGCTGGGAGCTTACAAGAGTTTTTCGCGGTCACCCCGTGTGGAAGCCCTTGAGTTATTCTTCAGTCACTGTAATCAGGTACTGACATCGTTCGCTGATCCGTTGTATGCGACGTCCGAGGCGGCTCACACGAGGCTACGAAATCAGCATTCTGGCGCTCGGTCAGACTCGCCCTTTCTGAGTCGTGGGGCTCATGTATCGTCTCATGGCTCCTCTGCGTCAGACGGCATCTTGGACAGCGAATTGCCTGTATCCTTGCAAGTTGACGATACGCAACGCTCCAAAGGTCCCATTTTGGTAGAGGCGAAGTTCCGGAATCCTGCAGCCTCCCAATGTGGTGTTGCGGAGATTGCAGCCAACCACGCCCGCGCAGTGTCGAGCCACGGTTCGAAACGTTTGCTGCGCGTGCAAGCCACACGAGATGAGGCGAGCATCGGACGTGGTGCCTCATTGAAAGCACTCGATGGTGACGCGCTGGGGGATTCCGTCTCGGACGCGGACGACGAGGGTGCCGGAATCAGACATGGAAAGCAGTCAGTCTGTCAAGAAACGGTGTTGGCTGAACATACTGGCAAGCGCTCTGCAGCCGTGGCAATCCGCGAGGGGCTTCTGTCTAAGTTGCAAGCCTTGAGTTACGCTTCGCAGCTCCGAGGTCGGCCGGGTGCAGTGTGGTGGAACGAAGTCGTTTTCCACGCTTGTGATTTCTTCTTACGCGAGAACTTGTCGAGTTTGAACTTGTTCTTGTTTTTGGCCTGTCGTGATGGACGGTGTCGTTTGAACGTGACGAATTCGTTCTTCTTGGATGAGGATCAGTTGTGGTCGGTCATCGGGGACAAAAACCGTGCAGAAAAGGAGAAGGAGGAGCTTCGCGATCTTAGGCAGGGACAGATTTTGAACGAAAACGAACGGATCGCGTTGCGAAATTCTGACGTCGGCGGACAGCAGGGCACAAAAATGGACGAGCTGGCGCAGGCTGTTACCGCACGTTCAAGACGCACAGAGCATGGTCCTCTATCCAATGACATTGGCGATCCTGGTGCGACACGAACGAAGATGTTCGCTGGTTTGAGCGATCTGTATTTGTCGGATGGGTTCTGGGAGGGTGATGCGGATGATTTGTCGGATGAAGGTGAGGACTCGGATGAAGGGGATGGTCATCATCATCGCAATCGCGGAGTGCGAGGAGGCGCTGGCTTCGGTTTGGATGACGGCTCGGATGGTGACGACTCGGGCACTGATGTGAACCAGCGGCATGAAGAACCGCGATCTGACGAGTATTCTTCCTGCGGCAGCTTGTCTGACTATTCGACATTATCTTCCAGCGTTACGGGTTCAGCAGGCTTTTCCAGTGCTGATTCGCCAAGGAACCGGGAATTTGGGTTGACCGACCGCGCGTCGTCTCTCTCGTCGATTTCTCGCTCATCATCCACTTCTGCGAGCTCCAGGTCTTCCTCCGACTCGAGTTCTTCCACTTCCACATCCGACGATGACGAAGTGCAAGAACTGAAGTCACAAGGCACGCGCAACAAAACCAATGGCTCCGTGACGCGTTATGGACGCACCCCTTTTACGCGCTGATAAGCCTTGGGAAACACGGTTTTTGCAGGGGTGAAATGAAAACAAAAAAAAGCACCGGGATGCGGCCGCCGTTGTCCGAATGCCTCGCCCACGCACGCATCCGATTGCACCGGAATGAAACCGCGCCGCACCACACAGACCGGGAGCCGATTCATCGAGACCAACAGCTCACGTGCGCGAAGGAGGTCAGCGCGCGGATCGGTCATGACAAAGCGACGCGCTTTCTGAGCCACCGATCGCGAACACCCACCCGGAACTCTTCGGCAACGCTGAGCCCGTCGGTGCAATGTCTGCGTTCCGGACGGTTTGCGGGTTTTGGCACGGCATCTGGCTGTGCCGTTCGAACTTCCGGCGGCGTCGCCGGTTGTCCTTGCGGGGCGTGGACCGGAAATGCCGAACCCGGACCAGAAACGTGAAGGAATCCCTTCAAAGAAACCACATGTTGCTGACCTTGACATACGCCCGGCGTGTTGGGCAGGTCGCGAGGTTTGCTCATCGGGGAGATTCCTCCGGACCGCCCTGCACGCGTGGATCACTCACGGAAAGCGGGCGACGCGTTGTGAGCATTGGTCCACAACGCGTTCGAAGGGGGGCAGCGAGCTTCCGTTACAAACACGAGGTCCGTGAGCCAGCATGTGGTTCCGCTGGACTCGATTTCGATTCCGGCGAGACTGCCCCCCCGTACGATCGCGAAAATCTGTCTTTCACGAGGATCCCTAACGTTGGGGGATCTGCGACACATTTTCGAATCAGGGTCTTCCCAATTTTTTTTTTTTTTTTTTTTTTTTTTTTTTTTTTTTTTTTTTTTTTTTTCTTTCTCTCCATTTTTTTTGCTTTTCTTGCCGCCCGAGTGTCGCCACACACGTGTGTGTGAAGCGGAATGCGGTGTTGCCGTAAGCGTACAAAGGGTGCGTCCATAACGCGTCACGGATTGAAACCAATGGTGCAACGAAGCAAGGCAAAACAGCTGGGAAAGAGAAGAGGCTTTGGGCTGGAAGAGTGTCATCACTACGTCGTCCAGGGCATCCCAGTGAGTTTCATGCGTTGCCAGGTCGACAGAACCACATCTTCGGTCGCGAGCGCGAGTACGACATATGCTTCGACGCGTTCGACGGCGGAAGGCAAAGAAACGGTCATGCGGAGGAGAGGGAAGCTCGTCGACAACATCTGTACGATGGGACACGAAGGCGTGGTGGTCTGCGTTTGAGCATGCACGGGCATGGAGGTGAGTCTAGGACGGCGCTGAGGAGCTCTGGACGCGATGTGAGGAGCTCTGATGAATCATCGGGCATGTCAAGAACCCAAAAAAGCGAGAAGTCTCAATCCTGGATGTCCAGAGTTAAGTCCTTCATGGGCCAGCAAAGGACGGTGTCAACTGTTGGAGGCGACGCGAGAGCCTTCCCCGCACCGTTGCTGTCCAATCGTGGGCCGGAAACAGATGCGCGGCAGCCTGGATCGTCGCGATCGGACACCCTTATGTGGACCGCAGACGTCGATGTCACATCGAACACACAAACAAAACTCAAGAAACAGCGCACCACTGCTTCTGCTTCAAAATTGCAAGGGCGCAACAAGAAGAAACCCATCAGCTTGGGTCGAGTGCGTGCAGGTGTGAGTCCGATCGCCGGGAGCACCACGCAAGAGGGCACCAGGAGAAGCAGAAGATGGGCCGACCAGGAGAAGCAGACGTTTGTTGATGTGGCCGACCCTTCTTCCAGCGCACTGTTTGCTGGCCTGCCGGTGTTTGCAGACCCTCAGCAACGAAAGGGCAATGCGAACGCTGCGAATTCTTCGCAGAATGAGCATGCTGATCCGTTTCCGAAACGCAAGATGCGTGGAAGTTCTCGCTCTGTGTCGCGAAATTCATTTCAGCCGAGCATGTCCAAGCTTGACGATAATCTGGCGGAGCTGAAGCTGATGGATCAAGAACTCGAAATATTGAAGTCGGTAACTGGTTTGACAAATGTAACTGGCACGAACAATCGACCAATCGTCGACGGGAGTGCAGTGTCAGAGATCAAATCCACACGCCCGTTTGTCGGTGCGAAATTGACGGCACCAGCAACAAACCAAAGAAAGAGCAAGCCACAGACAACTGCTGTTGCGCTTCTTGGGGGTGTCAGTCGACTCCGTGATCAGACGGTTGCCAGGCAATTTCAGCAACACGCTGCAAGACTGCGGGACTTGGAAATAGCGTGGCATGCTGTGCAGGAGCTTAACGATGAGGATGGGTCTCCGTCCAATTCCAAGAGTCCCCGCAAAAGGAAAGCTGCATCTCAGACCCCACCTCCCATGGATCCTCTCCAAGCCGGCCTGATGGGCGTCACGGATCGCGACGGCTTGGAGAAGGTGCGCGCGTTTCTCCAACGTGAGAACGCAATCGCTGAGAAACTCGACCTGCAGCACATGGCGACAGATGCCGCAGTCCAGCGGGAACGAAAAAGTGAAGAAGTCGAGTTGGCTCGGCAAGTCGAACTTACAGACGTCAATGCCGGGCTTTTGACAGCCAACCGATCCGGCCGCAGGGTCTGGTTCGGTGGAAGCAAGTCGACCATGTTTGGTGGAAGTCCGCGGAAGATGTTCGGTACCTCGGGGTTGACGATCGACGGTGCGGCTATGGTGCGCGGTGAGAGGCAAACCGAAAGAAAACAACGCGAAGCTGACTGGGTCAAGATCCGACTGTTGCAGGAACGGCTTAAGACGAAGCTGATGGAACAGCACGAGCAATCGCGGCTTGGCGAACGTCGCCGGTTTGCGCAAGAACTCATCGTATCACAAATGTGCAAGGTAAAGGAGCAGCAGGTTCGCCTTCTGGCGAAAGAGGCTCGGCGCAGACAGCGCCGTGCGCACCGCCTCAGGCAGCGCCGGAAACAGATGTTGAGAGCGGCGTTGTCCAAAATGCTGAATCCGTTGGATGCTCTTGCTGAAGTGAACGCGCGTGATATCGTGGCGCTGAGGAGAGACCAGCGCTGCCAGCGTCTGCTGGCTTTGGGATATGCGACGCGTCATGGTCATCACTTGGGCGGGGGGGCACTGAGCGGTTCTGCAGCCCGTGTGCGTGCTTCGGAATCTGAGCATTCTGGAAGTGGACCATTCGCTGGCGGCAGCAGTGTCCACGCTCTTTCTTCTCCAAAAGAACGCGGACACGCAGCTTTCCAGGCCGCAGTCGGTGAGGACGGCGGATTCATCGCTTCTGCACAACGAGCGTCAGAGCGTTCCCGAGTTCCTAGTGCTCGGCACAAGCCGGTCTCTTCCCGTGCGGCGTCTGCCGAGACGCAATCACTCATCACGCGTCGGCACCACGAGCAACCGAAATCATCGTCGCGTTTGCAGTTGGAGCGGAGCTTCCCGGAAGTGCGGGGCACGCGTGTGGACCCAAGGTTGATATTCGCAAGCAGCGGCGTCGAACCTGTTGTCGACATCCAAGTCGCGCTCCCGCACACTGTCGCTGCACACTTGGCGCTGCCCAGCTCCGTGCGAAGACCTGCGCATCCTGCAACGACCGAAGACGAGCTGTCGTGGAACGTTGCTGCTGACGCCGAAAGCCACTCTGCTGCTGATGCATCGACCACTGTAGCCGGCACTCCACGAAGATCAGCAGGGCGTTCACTCGCGCGATCTGCGGACTTCACGGGTTTCATGGGTACATCCGAGACGGCCAGCGTGGGATCGAAGGATCTGGAAGCGAACGATGCCCTTCCCAAAGATGTGGTGCAGCTCTCGCTGCTTCGTGAAGTGCCGATTATGTATGAAAACCAACGCGAGGCCGACGTAGATGAAATCGAACATGCGCTTCTGATCGGCTCGCAGCCGGGTGTGAATGCTGATGGCACATCGGGCCGCATTGAAGTGCCAGGGTCCTCTTTGAGTGCGGCAGAACCATCGTCTCTTCACAATTCATGCGAGGTTCATCAGCAAGTTGCGCAAGATACGAAGGAGCAGGGTGCAATTTCGCAGGACACCCAGCGAAGAGCCCAGAAAAGGTCGGAAGATTTGTCTTTGGAATATTCGACACGCCAAGTTGTGGCTGAAAAAACCAACGCAGGCGCAGTGCGACAGTGGCACCAAACTGAAGAGTCGGTTCTCGGTGAAGAATTTAAAAAGAAACAAAAGAATAAAAACGATCTGGCCGACGTGTCTCAGCCCTCTGAACGCCATCATTCGACGCTGATCCGCAGCATGCCTCCTGGTGGTATCCTATTGACCCGGTCCTTGCTGAGCAATGTGCAGTACACAATTCTCCCGGAGAACGCCCACGAAGAGGGAGTCGACGACAAATCGGAGAGGTCCACGATCGATTGGGCCGAGCGCGCACGATTGTGGCAGCAGAAACGCGATGTGCAGACTGTCAATGAGGAACGGGAGCGCACATGCGCATTTCATCGATCGCTTCTAAGAGCCGGTGTATCCATAACTCTACCGCATGCCACACAGCTTTGGGACGGGCTGGGAAATTTGAGCAAGACCAAACACGAGCAGTATTTGGGGCAAATGGAAGCTGGGCAACAATCGGCGACAGAAGCAGATAATGTTCTCGAGGCCACAAAACACTCGAAAGATCTCAAGAAGAGCAGCAGAGACGATGCAAGCTTGCAAGTGACCATGGACGTCATGGGAACCGATTTCACCGGGGTGAACTCCGCCT
>JACLAC010022744.1_pt1:12500-19511 | contig 19511 bp, 14 predicted proteins | sample 8027881 | NCBI WGS metagenome assembly JACLAC01 (sample SAMN15725517, study PRJNA655200) | protist metagenome | isolation source: fluorescence activated cell sorting (FACS) single amplified genomes of... | place: Spain: Blaines Bay Microbial Observatory, Mediterranean Sea | collected... | reverse complement strand
AAGGTCAAAGCCGGAATCCGACTGATCGAACTGCTCGCGCGGCAGATTGCCTTCGCAACAATCTGCTTCTGGAATCATTTCCTGCAGCAGGTCGGCATTTTCTTCATCGGTGCAGGTGACCAGCAGCCCAAGGTTCGTCAACCCTTGAATCAGCTCAGCGTGCGGCACGCCACATAGGAGGACACGAGAGCCTGGTCCGATCCCAGGCCGTTTAGCGAGGTATCGTACAATTTCGGTGACCACTGGTGCCGACACTTGCTGTTTCTGATCCCACGAACTGTCCACTGCGTCTCCATGCGTTTCTGATAAGCTTTCCTGGACGCCCGACCCAACCTGGATCAAGCCCTCATACGCGTCGAACTGCGTCGCCTCGGATTCGAGCATGACATCCGACTGCAGAATCAAAAGTCCGGTCGCTGACAATTGCTGTGGAATTTCGAAGGAGAAGTATCGGTCGGGAGAACTCTCAGCCGTTTACCGGTAATCTACGGCCGTCCCGAAAAGAGCGTCAATATGGGCTCGCCTCAGATCGAGCACTAACTTAAGCCGATACAAACAGAAGCCTTCCTTCGGGCGAAGGCTCCATAAGGAAACGGAACCTTGGCTGGGCAAAAGTCGCAAAAAGAACAGACTGAATCCGAAGCTCCTTCGTTTGAAGGGGCGATCGTCCAATTGCAGAGCATCGTCGCGCAGCTTGAAGATGGATCGCTACCTTTGGAAGAATCCATGGAGCAGTTCGAGCGGGGAATTTCCCTGCTCAGAAACTGTTACCAGGTGCTTGAAAAATCCGAGCAGCGGATCGAAGTACTAACCAGCGTCGCTGAAGACGGCACTGTCGAAACAGAAGCCTTTGATGCTTCGGCGACGTTCGATTCTCCTGCGACTGCATCGAATTCTGGACACTCGGACAAACCGGCCAGCACAGCCAAAACAACAACAGCTCGACGCGGGCCGACGACCGACGAATCACTGTTCTGAACATCCCCGAAACTATTCAACGGCCACCGCCCCTGTCGGCCCAGGTAAGACGTTTTTATGCCCATCTCGGAATCTCAATTCGCAGCTCTTAAACAAGGTGCAGTCGACGCGTCGCGACACGCTTGGTGTCCGTACAGCAAATTCGCTGTGGGAGCAGCCCTGCTTGCCACAGACGGCCAGATTTTTGCCGGATGCAATGTCGAGAATGCCTCTCACGGATTAACTATCTGCGCTGAACGGAACGCGGTCGGTCAAGCGATCAGTGCTGGCTGTCGTGACTTCACCACACTGCTGATTTTTACCGCGACGGACAAACCGACCGCTCCGTGCGGTGCGTGTCGCCAGGTCGTCACGGAGTTCGCACCGGACATCGAAGTCATCAGCGTTTGCGACGGACCAGAGAACATTCAAGTTTCCATGCGGGACTTGCTGCCTCGCAGTTTCGGCCCGCACAACCTTGATGACGCTCCGAAGCCCGACCAGACTTCCGCACTCGACAACTAAGGTCACGTCCTACGAAATCGCTCAACCTGACAGGTCTGCTAATGGCGAGCCGAAGCTCGCTGGAAACTGAACCCTCGCTATGAATCCCCGCAACCAGCCCGCAGACTCTCCTTGGAAAAGCACTCAGAAACCGAATTCAAAGAAGGAAAGTATCGAGGTCAATGGCTCGGTAATTTCCGTTGGACAGGAAGTCGAGCTGTCCATCCAGTCGATGACTCTGGAAGGCCAGTCATTGGCTCGGCTGGATGGCTACGTCGTGTTTGTTTCCGGCGGAATTCCAGGCGAAACGGTGCGAGCAAAGATTGTCACCGTTGGCAAGAAGTTTAGTCGTGCGCGGGTCATCCAGGTCGTCAAGGCGGCAGAAACGCGAGTGACTCCGAAGTGCCGGCACTTCGGAAGGTGCGGCGGGTGCATCTGGCAACATATCGATTACGGTGAGCAACTCCACTGGAAAGAAGAACTGCTTCGCGCAACGCTCGAACACAAGCTTCCCGGAGTCGGGCTTCCAATTCAACCGCTGATCGGCATTCCGGAGCCGTGGGGAACCCGGAACAAAATTCACTACTCCGTCGTTAACTTCGGACGCGGACGCACGACCAACCTGCACCTGTGTCATCATAAAGAGCACAGCACAGAAGTGGAGCAGATTCACGAGTGCCCAGTGCATCACCCCGCTGGTGACAAAATTGCCCGGCAGGCCTTTGAATGGCTGTGCAAACGCAATGTTCCGGGAGCGAACGAAGAGTCCACCGTGCCTGGACTGAAAAGCGTTCTCGTGCGTACGGCTGGGAACGGCGAGCAATCCCACATCGTGCTTGTGGTAACTGCCGATCAGATTCCTGAACTTCGAGGTGTCGAGAAAGCCTTTCTCAACATCCCCGGTGTGGCAGGAGTCCATCTCAACATTCAGATGGACCCTGGGAGCACTTACATCGGCCGCGAAACTCGCTGCCTGGCTGGCGAGCCGCGACTGGTCGAATCGGTGGGTGGTGTAGAATTTCACGTTTCGCCGGACGCTTTTTTTCAGACCAGCGCTTACTGCGCGAGCCAGCTTCTAAAGCTCGTGCAGAAGCATGTCCCTGATGCGAAGGACAGTTCAATTCTCGATCTGTATTCGGGAGTCGGTCTGTTCTCGATTCCGCTGGCGGTAGCAGGGCATCGAGTCACCGCCGTTGAAGAAAATCCCAAAGCCGTCGCCGATGGAATGGCGACTCTGCGTGAAAATGAAATTCCTCGCTGTCGCTTTGTACAGAGTCGCGTGCAAGGTTTTCTCAAAGGCGTACCCCGCTCGCTGAAGTTTCAGACGGTGATTCTTGATCCGCCGCGCGATGGGTGTCCGGACTGGGTGGTCAAGATCCTTGCTCGAGGATTACGGCCTCGCCGCATCATCAACGTTTCGTGTAATCCGCAGGCGCTGGCGAGCGACCTGGAAGTCCTCACACAGTCGGGATATCGAATCGTTGAAATTCAGCCGGTCGACATGTTCCCGCACACCGCCCACATCGAAACCGTCACATTGCTCGAACGAGTTACGCAGCCACAAGGGAAACATTCTGGCAAACACAGCGGCCGTAAGCGGGGCGGAAGAAGTACGGTCGAACGAAAAGGGAATGGCAAGTCAGCCAGGCCTAAGACGAAATCGACCGGCCAGAACCTTATCCGAAAGAAAAAAATGTAGAGGAACACTAAGTAGAGTTGCGTTTACAGGCTGGAACAAGCTCCGCACTCTGCGATTCCTAAGTCATCCCCTCACGAACACACTCCTACGGAGTTGTGTCGAGGATCTCGATCGCCGCTTCCGTCGCAACGGCATCGTTAAGCTGATCAGATCGAACTTCTGCTCGAATCTTTGGCTGTCCAGCATTCTGAGATCGCAGAATCACCTGGAAATCGACACTCGCTCCTTCGCCGATTTCCGGAATCGTCGCAAAGCCCACGGTTCGGCCACCGACTGCAGCTTTCGGAGGCAGGTTGCGAACTGGGCCGCGAGCGGACACGAAATCAACTCCGGTCGGCAGAACCAGCGAGAACTGAACATTGCTGTCCGGGCCAGTGCCTTTGTTGACGAGTGAGAAGTCGACCACAAGGTCTTCACCCGGTAGCACCGTGGCGGGTGCGTTTTCGAGTGTTAATCGCAACGCCGCGATCCCGCTGGCTTCGACGAGCGAATCAGTTTGCTCCATCGGCTGATCTGGCTGAATCAGTTGCACTCGACTGCGGTGTACTCCGTAAGTTCTCGGAATCACCGTCGTAGACAGCGTCACCGTTTCGTTCGGCTGAACGGCAGGTAGATTCCAGCGGATCGAGTTCGACGCCTTGGTGAAGGAACCGTCGTCTGACGCCGAAACGAACGCAAGTTCCTGAGGCAGGATCACGTTGACTGCAGCACCAACGATCGGCTGAGTGGATTCGTTGGTGACGGTAAATTCGTGACTCGTCTTCTGAGCAACCGGTTGAGGCCGCGACGATGGCGACTGAATAGTCAGCCCTTTTGCGTCGACGACTTCCACGACCGCTGCAGTTTCGACTTTCGAATCTTTACCAGACTTAACAATCGCTCGATTAACGTGCTGCCCGGGTTTCACTGCGGTTAATTCAAGATCGATGTCAATCGCTTTTCCGGCGGGCAGATCACCAATTTCATAGGTGACATCTTTCCCTGCGGGATGTTCAAAACCGATCGGCACGATGTCCTGCAAACTGACATCCCGAGCATCAACGCTGCCTTCGTTGGCAACTCGGAATTGAAACAGAACGTTTTCGCCAACCTTTGCTGTTTCACGATTCTTAACTTCCAGCTTGATCTCCGGCTTCGCAGCTTGTTTTACCGACGTGCTGGTCGACACTTCAGCGACGAAGTTAACAGTCGCCACACTACCGATTTCACCTTCTTCCAAGGGGACAACTTTGATCAGAAATTTCTGGGCCGATTTGGCCGGTAAACGTCCAAGTCGCCACAAAATCTTCGAACCGATCAGCTCGGCTTGTGGAATCGTTCCGACCAGTTTGCAACCGGTTGGTATCCGATCTTCGACGATCACTTCTGATGCATTCGTCTCACCGTTGTTTGAAATTTCTATCGAGTAAATCAAAGGGTCGCCAATCATCGCTTCGGCAGGAGCGACTTTACGAATCGTTACGTCCGGGTTTGCAGCGAATGCTGAATTCACAGCTGGCTCAGCCGCCACGACGACCGGGTCGGGCTCTTCTATCAGAGCAGGCTCTGGCTCAACGGGAACGGCAACCAGCTCAGGTTCGGCAATCGCAGGAAAGGGCTCAGCAAGCGGCTCCTCAAGGGCTGGGAGTTCGATCGACAGTTCAGGCTCCGGTTGCACTTCGGCAAACGGTTCTAAGGTCGCTGGCTCATCAAGCTTAGGTAGATCGATTGTGGGCCGCAGCTCAGCAGTATCCGGCAGCGTGTCTGCAAACGGGTCGGGACCAAATTCTGTCACCAACACAGGTGCTGGCTCTTCCGCAGCGAATGGCTCTTCCGCAGGAAATGACTCCTCGGCAGCAACCGGCAGAATGCCACTTGGAAACGGTTCAGGTTCGATCGCCGCTTCCGCCACGTTCTGCAGCCTGGCGGCCATGAGCATGCCATCAATCCTCGCAACCAGGTTCGCAGGCGTTTCTTCCAACGGTCCCCAGGCAACGTCAAACACGCCAGCAGCCACCGCTTTGTCACGCGCAAACAGAAGCTCCGAAGCGTCGATCGCCTCATAAGACTTCAGCATCAACTCCAGAGCTAACTCGCGCGGATCGGGACCGCCGTCAACCGGTGGGGCAGCGAACGGCTCTGGCCCAAGGTCGACCGGATTAAACGACGTAATTTCTTCGCTGCCAAATGATTTCCCTGAATCATCAGGGAACGGATCACTGGCGGCCAGATTCGGCTCACCGAGTTCCGGGAGCTCAGGAAAAGCCGAGCGTTCTACCTCAACCTCGGCGACGGGAAACGGGTCGACCAGCTCCGGCTGACGAGTGTCATTGGCAAATGGATCAATGATCGAATCGTCGATGACAATCGTCTCATTCTGAACCACATCCGGTTCCCACTGCTCATCAGAATCCGGCCATTTAACATTGGTTGGAGCAGGATCGCCGAGGTCGACGGTCGTGTCCGTCGCCGGAACTCCAGAAACAGCAACCTGTTGACCATTCTGAAGCCCGTTCTGAGCCATTAGAGCGATCAGAAAACAAATACCGACGACACCGGCCAGTGAAACAATCTTCCAGATATTCTGCATGGGAATCCTTTCCCGACAAACTGTTCACCCTGACCGGTCCCCGATCATCCAGGCAAACTCCCCCCAATTTGGCCGAAGAGCCAACACACCGCGCCCTTCGGTCCTGAAGCTGAGTGATAGCAAAAGCTACAAAATGCCGAAAGACCGTAATTTTTGCAGGAGAGCAGCACATATCGTCGACCATGTTTCGTACCTGCTTCTAAAAGCTCAGACGGATCGTAAACAACAAGCGGTCGGCCTGGGACTGGCTAGACCTCGCCAATTGTCGCTTTTTTTCGCCAAAGGCGACCCTCATCGTCCCAGCAAGTGCTTGCCAAGAAACTCGAAACCTTGCCGGTTTACCTCTTCAATAACTTTTGGATCACCGCCGCTCAGGCCGTGTTCGCCGTTCGGCACAGTCAGCATGACGTGCGGGACTGAGTGCTTCTTGAACTCGTCAGCCATCATTGTCGATAGGACGTAGGGTACATCTGTGTCGGCCGTCCCGTGGATCATCGCGGTTGGTGGATAATCGCCGGTGACATTTTTGACAGCCATATAGGGGTAGAATTTTTCCGGATTCTTGTGAGGGTCCCAGCCGCTGATGACATTCGGAAAAAGCCCCGTCTGGCGCGAGTACTGATAGAAGACGCCGCCGTTGCCTTTGCGATCCCGCGAGTCTGAAATCACTGTCCCGTCGATCTGATTCCATGCCTCTTCTTTGCTGATTTTTCGTGGATTGTGTCGTGGATGGGGACTCGGTTTGCTGTACCAATCGCCGACCAGGTCACCGTATCCCCAAAAGGAAAGCAGCACCTGCACGCGAGGTTTCACTCGATACCCCGCCGTCATCGTCATGTAACCGCCGGCCGAGCCACCTGTCACAGCGACACGTGTCGCATCGAGATGAAACTGCTTTGATCCCTTTCCGCGAATCCATCGAAATGCGTCTTCCAGGTCTTCGATAATGGCCGGCACCTTCGTTTCCGGAGCGAGTCGGTAGTCAATCGAAACCAAAGCGCAACCATTTTCCTTCGCCCATTGCTTGACTCGTCCACTGATTCCCTCGCGATGCCCCATGATTAATGCCCCGCCATGAATCCACACGACCACTGGCAGCACTTTTTTGTTTAGCGGACGATAGACGTCAGTATGAATTTTGAGGTCACCCACTCGTTTATAGATGGCAGTCGTCTTTTTGAAATCATGCTGAGCAAAACAGACCGATTGCGCAGCTGTCGCTAAAAGAACGAAAACGGTTGTTAAAGAGTGTTCCATGCCGGTCTCCTTAAAAGAGTTCACG
>JACLAC010022744.1_pt1:0-7500 | contig 19511 bp, 14 predicted proteins | sample 8027881 | NCBI WGS metagenome assembly JACLAC01 (sample SAMN15725517, study PRJNA655200) | protist metagenome | isolation source: fluorescence activated cell sorting (FACS) single amplified genomes of... | place: Spain: Blaines Bay Microbial Observatory, Mediterranean Sea | collected... | reverse complement strand
GCAAATATTTTCAGGCTTCAGCGAAGGCTGTTTACTGACAGGTTACTCAACGCCACGACTTTGCTAGCGTTCGCACAAAACAGCATCAAATTCAAAACAAGTTGCCTGAAACGACCGAGACGTAGCGCTCGATACAAACCTGTGTCACTCTGCGAACGTCCCTGAGAGGTCAATCTGGTAGTTTTTGTCGAACGCCTCTTCAAAATCGTAAACATCGAAGAAGTCAGTCAACTGATCCCGATCGGTCTTCCTCATCGCGCCACGTTCAATGAAATCGAATACGATTCGGCCGAAGTCGTCGGTGCTGCGAATGCCCCAGTACTTGAGGACGGGAATCGTCAACAAACCGAATTCCTGAATCGCCAACTCGCGGACACCGTCGAGCAGTTCCGGGCCGGAAATGTGAGCGCTTGCTTCTTCGAGTTCGACTTCCTGCTGCACGTCATCAGCTGTGCGACCCAAGCGGCGCTGCGTAAATCGAAGTGCTTGATCGACGAATCGATAAGCATCTGGATGATATTTTAATGCGGGTGTTGGAGTTTTGATCGTGCTCATTCTTCGCAACCTCTGTACACAATCCAAGCCACAGGTATCCGCATCGAAACGACGTTTGTCGATTTCAGGAAACGCGACGATGTAGCGAGAGATAAATTGCGCCTGACGACTTTCATTTAATCGTGATACGAGCCCATCGTTTATACAACATCTCATGAGTCAACTGAAGCCTTCGTTCCAATGTCTACTCCAACTGTCGGCATATTCGCCATGTCCCGGTGAATACAACAGCACCTGAACTGTTACAGCTTCAAGCTCAGAGTACAGTCGCCAAAGGTTCGGGAACAGAAGAATAAGTATTATCCAATTCTCCAATCGTCTCTCGCCTCGCAACATGCAGATAAACCGCACCATTGTTGATAATTTCCACGCCGGTGAAAACTGCCTAACCCGACGATCCATTACCAGTCTTTGATTCTGCTGTCCCCAGAAGCATGTCCGAAATTCGATCGCCAACCTCGGCCGGAGCGTCACCTTGCGAGACTGCTACTTCAACACACTCATCAAGATTGCGATACCAGGTATGCTGTCGTTTCGCAAACTGGCGAGTCCTCGTCTGAATCAACTCAACAATTTCCGCTTCTTTGGCAGTTGTCAGTTTCTGATCGCAGTCACCAGCCAGTCCATCGATCACTTCCTTGTATCCAAGGCCTTGCGATGCAGTCCTCCCAATGGATGGATCGCTTGTCATCAGCTCACGAACTTCATCGACGAGGCCGCCTTTAAACATCGCCAGTACTCGCTGATTAATGCGATCGTGAAGCCAGTCACGATCGGGTGACAACCAGTAAACGTGCGGCGGACGTTGCTCTTCTGGAAGAGGGTGCTGCTTCTGCTGTGACGACAACGTCGAGCCTGTCAGTTCGAACACTTCGATCGCCCGGATGATCCTCCGTTGATCATTCGGATGAAGTTTCAACGCGGCGTCAGAGTCTACTTTTTCGAGTTGTCGCATTAAGAAAAAATGGTCATCACGCGATGCCGCATCGTCAGCCTGGGCCTGTAATCGATTGCGGATCTCCCAGTTGGCAGGTGGTCCCTCAAAGACACCTCGCAACACGGCCCTCAGGTACAGTCCAGTTCCTCCAGAAAACAGCGGCACTCCGTCGCGGCCAACAATTTCCTCACACGCCTTGCGGGCGACTTCGACGTATTCCGCAACACTGAACTCTTCGTGAGGTTCGATGATGTCGAGAAGGTGGTGCGGGATCTGCAGTTGCATTTCACGAGAAGGCTTGGCAGTCCCAATATCCATCCCCCTGTAAATGCACATAGAATCGAGCGACACGATCTCAATGTTTGGAATCCGCGAGACCAGGCTGACCGTCGTTTCGGTTTTTCCGGCCGCTGTTGGGCCAGCCAGGAAGATACACTGCTTTAGAAGGTCGATTGGGAACTGCTGCTGCATGATGCGCTTTCAGAGTTGATTCTCGCTGCGTTGACTAATCTGAGATAGGGCATTGCAAGCCTGGCTCCAACGGAAGCGTCACGAATACCCTGACACAAGGCTTACGCCTGGTTGCCTGGAAAAGCAATCACGTCACGGATTTCAGTTTTTCCAAGAGCCATCATTACCAGTCGATCCAGCCCCAACGCCACGCCTGCACAATCGGGAAGCCCTTCACGGATTGCCTCTTCCAGAAGCGGTGCGCCCGGCAAGGCTTCATGGCTTTCTAATGCCGAATTTGATTGCTCAGCTTTTGATCTTCGAAGAAATTCATCCGCGTCAGTCAACTCATGATAGCCGTTGCAAAGCTCGACGCCTTTATCGTACAGCTCGAAACGCTCGGCAACCCTCGCGGTTGTCTTTGGAATCTCACCGGCCAGCGACACGTTACGAACTTTCGCGAGAGCTGCCTGAGACGCCGGATAATCAAAAACAAATTGCGGTGAATTGCAGCCAAGATGTGGCTCGACGAGTTCTGTGAGCAGAAGATTTAACCATCCATCGCGGTCTTCCAGTTGAAGCGACGACGGAGCGATGACGCCACGCTCGGTTGCGAGTTCGGACAGTTCGAATGACGAAAGGTGCAGGACTCGCGTTTCGGCGTATCGTTTGAACACCTCGTCGTAAGACAATCTTTCAAAAGGCTCGCTGGACAATTTGCCAGGCTTCCCATTAACCACCTCTCCAGCAGACTGACACCCGGCTTCTGCATAGAACGCTCGAACGAGCAACTCGACAAAGTCCATCTGATCGTGGTGATCGTCACCGACTCGGTACCATTCGACCATCGTGAATTCCGGGTTATGAAAGCGGCCCGATTCTCCGCGGCGCATGGCTCTCGTGATCTGAAAGATGGCATCGGCACCGGCACTCAACAGCCGTTTCATTCCTGCTTCCGGTGAAGTCTGAAGGTAGTATGGTTTGCCGATCACGTCGCAAGTCACAAACGGGTCGAGATTAGCGTCGGCAATTACTTCGTGAGACAGAATCGGCGTTTCGCACTCCCAGTAGCCATTCGCCTGGAAGAACTCTCGCATCGAGGCGACAAGTCGAGACCTCAGCTTCAGCGTCTCAAGGCTAGCAGTGGGGAGGAAACGCGGTGGCATGATGTTCGAAGCTCCGACCGTGCTGGACCAATGCCCCGAGCGTAGCGAACAGTCCACTCAGATTCATGCAGAGCGACGCTGCTCTTCTGAAATCGCAAACGGCACCACCGATGGATTCTCACGATCATCGACAACCTCAGCCGGAGCAAGCTCGGTAACTGTCTGCTGTGGTTTGAGCTCTTCTTCGCGAACAACTCGGCGAGCGTAGACAAGACGAAGAAAATCTGGAAACACACTCCACGACCTCGGGTTGCGATTCCATAATTCCGCGATGCTTCGAAAAAACTGCATCTCGTACCGAGCGACGACCAGATTGTGCAGTGGCTGGACCGGGTCGAGGTCCGACGGCTCCCAGGGACGTGGGCAGAGATCATAAACTCCCACATCGCCGTCACGTGACCGATCGGGGATGTCATGAATGACTGCCAGTTCGTTGGCCGGATCAAACTTCGTCGGAAATACTCGACACGCACCGGGGCGGTAGTTGTAGATCCCGCAACGAGCCTGTCCCAGCGGATGCTCTTCGTCCGGTGCCCCTTCGGTCAGGAACCGGCAACGAGTCGTTTCTTTGAAATACTCGCTCTCATGGTGCATCAACGAGATCACGAACTGCGTTTCCGGCTCGTCTTCGAAGAAGAAGTGGGGCGCATAATTCAGCGCGATTCGTCCGTCTGGATCTTCCCAGCGACACACGAAATCCCAGAACGAAAGCCCCAGCCCGTTCTCGATTCGCATAATGTCGGCGCCTGACACTGGCACAGTAAAAGAGCGACAGCAGCCAGCATGGCAATCTTCGCAGGGACTCATCCTTGAATCCTTCAGAATCTCGTTGTCAAACACGGTCGGTGAAGAATGGACACAGTCCAGCGAGTCACGTGACAAGTATCGATCTGAGTCTCCCGTCAGATTGAGCATGACCGGTTTTAACGGTCATTAATCCAAGGGTTGAGGCAAAGCCCGCAGCTTACGGTGGGAAATACCTCCCTCAATGCGATATCAGCTCTGACCAGCAATCGCAGAACATCGCCCTAAAGGTTTGGAAGCACTGGTGGCTTTGGTGGTGGAGCAGGCTTCGCCGCCGCCTGCTTTTTCTTCTCTTGTTGAAAAAGCACACGTTTCTTCCTGGGAGCGGCAGGCTTCTTCGCTCCGGGCCTGGCTGGCGGAGGCGGTGGAATAAATCGCTGCTGAACCTTGATTCCGAAGCCGTCTTTCAGTTCGCGTTGAGCCAGCACGGCCCAAGGCGTTCCGGGAGCTTCCTCGACGACCAGGTTCAGCAGATTTTGCGAAGTCTCGGCGACACGGCGATAGTTGCTGGCGTAGTTGATCCCGGTGTCTGGCCGAACGATCCAATGGTTTGATTTAGTTCGGACATCCTCGTTGCTGAGGTTGCTCTTCAATGCCGCAAACGCAAAGTTGTACTCCATGCTGCGAACTTTCTGGGCCAGCAGCCGACCATAAGTCAAAGCGAAGTTGACTCGCCATCGCGACGACGGCTCACTTGCAAGCCCATCCTCGATCCCATCGGGAAACGCTCCCTGCAGAATTGTGTCGATGGCCAGTTGGCTGACCGCAACGGTCTTCTGAGCGTTACTGGCCACCTGCCGGAAGTTGCCGGGATTCACTCTGAAATCCAGACCCGGAGTTCCGTTGGCTTTGTGCTCACGGCTGAGAAACGCGGCGGCGACCACCGCCACACGAAGCGGATGCTTCATCAGGTCTCGCTGATACTCTTTAGGAGACCCAAAACTGTAGTCAGGAGTGAAGGGTTTGAGCGAAGCCGAATCGAAAACTCCCAGCGGAGTAAGACCACTCATCGTTGTCGTATTGGTCATGAAGTAAACGCCACCGGTCTCGTGAACCAGCCGCGCCAACGCGTACGGAGCGTACCCGGACGACAAATACGTGTACTGATTTCCTGAGTACCAGAACGGAAGGTCAACAACCTCGATCACTGCAGACTCGGGGCCTAGATCGATTGGCAGCTGATAAGTCTTCCCGTTTTCCGGTGCCTGGTAAGGCACGAACCCTTTGCGCCGCCCGAAGACGGCGGATGGCCCAATCACGTATGCCTTTGCGCCGTTCCGTTGGCACAACGCAATCGATGGTTCAAGCGCGTTAGCAAAGTCATCACCAGCTTCGTCGGTAACAGCGACAAGCATGATCCGACGGTGCTGCTGAACTCGGAAACGTCCCCAGACAGTCAGAACCTGCTTCACTGCCGTGAAGATATTTTCGCGGCCAGAAGGGTCGACGGGGGAATTCTGAATCGCGCTAAGGATCGTCTCGAACTTCTCCGTCGGATTTTCTGTAAGAAACTTCGTTCGGGCACCAAACGAAACGACGGCACTCAGCAGCGGCATTTCGTGCCGAGGAATCTGATCGGTCTTCTGTAAAGCATCGAGTTCTCCATAAACCCGCCGCAACCGCTTGGCGATAACCTGCTTTTGCTTGGCGATACTGCCCGAACCATCGAGCATCCAGACAAGCAGGACTCGCTTCTCCTGGAGATTTTTGGCGACTTCCCAAGTAACACGATCGAGCGCCGATTCGAGCTGAATCATGCCCTCGCCATTCGTTCCGTTGACGACGATATTTTCGTCAACCTGGGTCCCTTCCGGAACGTCGTAGACTCGCCGTTCGCGGAGCTGCGGAATCAACTCGTCGATTGGCCGAGGTTCGACTTCCTTCTTTGGCTTATCAGTTAGAGCGAGGCCGATACTCGCCGCGTTCAAAACTTCTTTGACTTCAAGTTCCCGGTCATCCGGATTCGCGAGTGTGTAGTCGACAGTTTCGACCTCTTCCTCTTTGTCTTTCAGCTCGACTATCCGCGAATCGATCGGTGGTTCGTACCAGTCCGGCTCCTCTTCGACTGCCATCTGAGCGAGATTCATCAGCAGCCAAACATGAGCAATCACGCTGACGACTGTTCCGGCGACGCTCCCGCGACTGGCGTCAGATCGAAGATCGTCATCCTCGGCAACTTCAAGATCAACGATCTCTTCAACGGCGTAGCTTGTCGGCGCGTACTCGTAGATGGGCGAGTCGATTGGGTCGTCTCTGTAGCCATCTTGAGAATCAACCATGAACTGCTCCGCAGAGTTGCGATTTATCTTAAGAAATCCGGCAACGAACTCTGTTGCCAGGTACTGTATTCCAGCCAAGTCAGCAGGTAAGACTAATCCTGGAAGTAATTTACCTCTTGTAAGTAGTTTACCACGATACCACGCCAGGTGTTCGTCAAAAAGATGAACAGATTATCGACTTTGAAGCCTCATTTTATTCGATGAGATCCTGCAGGACGAGGCGTAATCGACGACGGATTCGGTAATTCGCCTGCCGGACGACCTGTGCATTCACGTTGATCGCCTCCGCAACTTCCACAGCCGAGCAGCCCTCGATGGCAACTCTAAGAAAAGCGGCCCAGTTTTGCTCACTGAACTCCGATTTGATCATATCCATCGCTCGCTGAACAAGCAGTGCGTGGTCCTCACCAGCTTCCTCTTCGTCATCATCGCCGAGCGGATCAGCCACTAAGCTCATCCGTTGATTGGCATCCGTTCCGCCCTGTCCCGCCGGTTGCTGATTCAGTTTCCTGAAATGATCCGCCACTTTCGTTCGACAAATCGTTCTCAACCAAGAACGGAATGAGCCTACATCTTTCGCCGGTGAAAATGTTTTGAGATGAGTCGAAACCGACCGAAAAGTCTCCTGAAAAACATCCGCAAGATCATCATCTTTCAGATTCGACCGACGGCACCACTTATGAACGAGCGGACCGTAAAGATGCACAATCTGGTGCCACGCTTCCTGATCGTTCGATCGGGCACGCTGCAACAGGCTCATCGAGGTCGGATCAAAAGCGTTGGCCGGCACTCGGACTCTCCGGAAATTTCGAGACGGCGGGCGATAATTCGTGCAGTTTGCGGTATTACGAAGCGCCCAGCATAACGGCATTCCCTGGGGAACTCTCGATCGATATCCCGTGAACGACGGAATTCCCCGCCAAACCGGACTCACATTGCCGACCTGAACTGCTCTCCACAAAAACAGCCAGCGCAGCGAAACTGCCATCCTCTCAAACGGCCAATCAGAGTTCAAAGGCCCGTCGGCATCTACCATCTGTACAGAAACCATGAATACCGTCGAAGAAAGTCGAGCGTCACGTGAAACGGATTTCGCGAAAGAACTTGCGCCGGATGAGCCTGGCCACAATTCTATGTCTTGCAGGTGTGCTCTCGACGCGAAACGCGCTGAGTCAATCAGATGCGCAGACGTCGCAGTCAGTCAAAGCTCAAACAACCGACGATCAGTCATCAAGCGTCAAATCATTTACGAAAGCTGATTCACCAGCCGCCGACTCCATTACAGAATCCGAGCTGAAACGGCACATCG
>JACLAC010017969.1_pt1 | contig 19511 bp, 23 predicted proteins | sample 8027881 | NCBI WGS metagenome assembly JACLAC01 (sample SAMN15725517, study PRJNA655200) | protist metagenome | isolation source: fluorescence activated cell sorting (FACS) single amplified genomes of... | place: Spain: Blaines Bay Microbial Observatory, Mediterranean Sea | collected 2016-01-19 | reverse complement strand
TTTTTGGGGATCAAACCCTCTTCGATTTCCAGAGTGTACCAAGGCAATCTACTGAAAAGGCTTTGACAAGTCTCCCCCAGCGGATTGTCGATGTTTTGTCGGTTTGTTTTATGAGTAAATGGTAGCCCAGCCCGCTCAACAACTCTCTCTGGGTCACCTATGAATTCTGGTAGTTCTCCTCGTGAACCATCCCAGTCCTTCATAAAGATTCTGTCTGAAGGTAGTCTGGTCACGGTAGGTGGATCCAAATCATTATCCCAAGGTATTTTGCAAGCGTTTTCAAATAGAAGGAACTGAATTCCCTTGTAGCTAGGATGGTCAATTAGCAAGGTTGAGTGACAGCACTTTGCAACTAATCTTCTGGACCTGCCGCTTTCCCTCAGCATGACGACCATTAAATTCTCTTCACCACGATCTAGTTGGATGTCGTTGTCCCAATACCCACCATGCGGTATCGGAGGTACATCTGGCCCTCCAACAGCACGGCACCACTTCATGTGCTGATAACAATCATTACAAGCACATTCCCTAGCCATTCTTACTCTGCCGTTGAAGACAGTGAAGGCAACCTCACCGCAAAAACATGTCACCTGCTTTGGATCAGAATTGCAGTCGTCATATAGTTCATCACTATCAAATGGCTTCGGATTAATCATGTTTTAGATCCTTTGATTGTATGTTTTGTGTTTCGAGTCCCAATCACATAAAATCCTCTGAACTATATCCTTGCTGCTTGTTTTTAGGGCCCTCAGTGATCTCCAGCCAGTTGTGCTTACTCTGGCACCAAATATTATTTAGATCTTCAATCCAATCTGTCTCATCAAAGTTTCCACCGGCCAATCCTCTTTTCCCTTCTAACACAGCCGGTTCCCAAACAAGAGTAGACCCACAGGTTTTACAAAAATGTATATCAATTGTGCGGCCTGAATCACAGGATCGAACAAAGGTAGTCAGGTCACCTGAGGTAATCGTTATGTCTTGCTCAGGAAAGTATAGGCAGATCGCAAAGGCAGAGCCTGTCATCAATTGACAATTTCTGCAGTGACAAGCATGAAGCATTTCTGGATCACCCTTTACTTCAAAGCGAACTGCACCACACAAACACCCACCTGTTCTCTTTTGCATGACTGAAACTCCTTTTCTAGCAGAGAATTCAAATATTAAATCCCAATGTTTGGGAATCAGGCAGACACTCTGCTGGCGAATAGTCCTCCAGATTGATGACAATTCAACTGGCCCAGTATGGATTAATCTTTCCACAGTGAGTGTTTAATAAGTCCACGATCACAAACTATTTTTTCAACAAGACCTTCGCTGAGATCATGAGGTAATGACAGGGTTTCTTGAGCCTGTTGAAAATGATCATCAACACCAGCCGTAGTTTCGTAGACTTCAGTCAACACAAATGTGATATTGCCGGTTTCCTCTCCATCTTCAATTTCTGGAGCACTGGACCAATTTAGAACATGTAGTGCTTTGTCACCTTCTCTGTAATGCGTCTCCTGCATCCATTTTGTGTGGACCGCAATGTTTTCTTCCATTTTTTGGGCGTATTCTGCTTTGTAAACCCACATTCTAGTTAGCTGTGTTTTGCCTGCGTACATAGTTTTAATCTCATTTAAGTAACTGAATTTAATACTATTAATAATATTACGGACCTGCAAAAATAGTTTTTCTAAACAATTCTTATCAATCAGATGGTAGTTAGAAGTCAAGAAAAAAGCCAATTTGACAGGCTTCCTCCTTTACTGACCAACAGTCTTAAGTCAGAGGCTTGAAGCTCACAGTGCTGTTGATAGCTCAAAGGTTTTTTTGTGTACTCCCTAGGAAATCAAGGCTAACCGCACAACATCACCAATCTGGATCTGCCCACCTTGGATTATCTTAGCGGTGATACCACCATGCCCACGCATGCTGTTGTAGCCTCCAGCCCCAAGATTCTCTTCCATTCTGCTGCAGGGAGCACAAATGCCTGTAGTTTGCAGCAGTACTTCTCCAACCTGAAATTGCTGATGCTTCAAGGCCAGCAGATTGATACCAGAAACAACGATGTTGCGTCTCAGCAACTCCGGTAGAATCTCGCTCTTGCCTAAAATCCGAGCTACGACATCCATATGTTCCTGCTGAATCAGAGTGACTTGCCGTTTGCCAGTGGAGGATTTCTTAAAGTGATCGCCTTCCAGACCTGTCTCTGGATTAGCTTGGACTTCATTAACAGAATGCACCTCCAACAAGCGCTTGGGTCGAATGCCAATCCATTCGACCTTGCCTTGTTGTGGGATGCTGCGCAGGAACTGCCTCTCAAGGGTTTCGTTGTAGCTCATGGTTCAACTCAAGTAGTACAGCTATGGCTTCTTGCCGTTGAGTAGGTTAGCTATTCTCTGCATTGCTACTGCCTGATCTTTGATCTTTTGAGATTCTTCTTTTTCTGCAGGCTCAGATTCATCAACAATCGGCTCTGCAGTACCAATTCTGGTAACGGTGGGACTGGGCCTGCGTAGTCTTTTTGTTTTCATCATCCAGCCTTTCCATGTTTGATAGACGTTGTGCCTCAGCTTACGCACAAAATCATATTCCGGTTCTGCCTCCCAAATCTGGAGAGAATTACGATCCTATTCCGCTATGCTTAAATAGAATTTCTTGCGTCAATTTTTCCCATGACCTCCTCTCCTTGTTGGCTTGTTCAAGCCCTTCAACCTCTTTAATCAATATCGGATTTAGCCCAGCGGTCAAGATCCCCACTTTGGGCTCCAGACGAGGAATTCCCTCATACATTTTGCGGAGCTTTTTCTGTCTCTCCACGGCTTTTTGATAAGTCTCGGGGCTAAACCTCATCACTCTCCTATATGAATAGATAGTTTTCTTCATTTTGCTGCTGACAAATCACGAACTATATTCCCAACAGAAAGGCCACCAAGTTCCACAGCGCTGACAGTCAATAAAATTGTAGCTGTGGCCCATATCAAGGGTGCGGGACTCCCAGATTTTCAAGCTTACCCTCTCACACTCTCCAGCTTTAACGCAATCCCCCATCTTCATCAAAACGATATGGCACGATTGAATTAGTATCACTCAAGTGCAGCACCCCAACAAGTTTCTGCTGGATCTTAGGGAATATCTTGGCTCCCTGATCACTAGTCAGCACGTAGAAGATGATTGCCGCAGCAACTGCACCCAAGCCAATTCCAAGCCCCCAGCTACTGCTACTTTTGGAAGCGTACTCCATCGGCTGCGCTCCTGAAGCGGCAGGCGCTGGAGTGCTGATATCAACGGAATCTTGGACATCCGCTGCTGCAGAATCGACATCAAACTTAGACGGCTTGGGAGTTTCTAATAACTGCTGGCGGAGATGCTGATTGTCTTGCTGAAGAAACATCAGCATTTTCTGGTAATTCTCTCTCTCCTTGACCACCTCTGCCTTTTCCTTGCGGTGGTCATCCCTCTCTTCAGAAAGCATCGTCTTCAGGTGAGTAATTTCTGTATTGAGAGCTTCAATTAGCCTCAAATCACTACTATATGACTTGTCTGAAGTGTCTGTTTGTCTGTCTGCTATCTGTCTGTTGTCTGTCTGCTGTCTGTCTGCACCAGACGTCTGCCAGACAGATTCCATACATACAGATCCCAGACATTCTAATTCTTCCTGAGTAATGAAAGAACGCCTACCTTGCCGAACTGGCTTAATTCCTGACTTCTTGCAACGGGCATAGAAGCTAGCTCGGTTGACATTCAAAGCTGCCATTGCATCCTGCACCGATATGACATTTTCCATAAGACATCCTGTCTGTTGAAGTGTCTGTTAACTGTCTGTCTGCCAGATGTCCGCCATACATCTGCCATACATATAAACAGACATACAACCGGACACTTGCCATACATTTGCTGCAGCAGTTGTTCCAATTGGAGGCTTCTTTAGAGAGACAAAAACTGACACCAGAGAACCGTTGTGACAGGTCTTTTTTGTGGTTGCTGGAAATGGAGCAGAGATTCAAAAACGTGGAAGCTTTGGGGTAACTACTGGGATATAGCAGTGTAGCGGATATCAGCACCTATTTAGGCAGTGAGAAGGCCAAATCTATATTGACTGCTGTAATTTAGGCAGTTGATTCTGTGTTAATGGCGATTGTATAGCTTCTTGTTCCTTCATTCTCGGCAACACTGATTGAACTATAAGATAGTGTGTACCCCTGAGTAACTGCCGTAGGTGCAGGCATGGGTGCTGTTGAGCCTGTTTCGGTAGTGACTTCTGCATCACAGTCACCACCCATTGTAAATTCTCCTCTACAGAAATTATATCCATATAATTACATTAATAAGACAAAAAAATCTAAAGAGGTTTGATAAAAGTCCACATGTTATTCCTTATATTCTAGTTAGAATGTTTTCTAATCGTCTGACGAGCTTTCTTAATGAGCTTCTTTCCGTCAATGCCTAGAAAACTGACTTGCTTCAGCCAGCGATCTTCAACAGGTTTCAGAACTTCTTTAAATCTTTGAAATTGTGCTTCTGTCAGTTCGACATCTTTACTCTTGAACTTGCTTAGTCGTTGGGCTCCATCTAAATCATCACTCGACCATTGCTGACCAACCTTCTTAAGAAAATCTATCCCACTAGCTTTTCTAAAAGCTTGCTGAACATCCTCATCAAAACTCTCCCAACGTGCTTTATTCATCGAGACCTGAAACACAGTGTTAGCGAATCTTTCTCTGTTTGGCCCTTGAGTAAAATGTGAGATATGTCTTTCAAGTCCAAGTTCTTTCACTACGTCCATTGGGAGCATCAGCGTGTCAGCAATATTGCGCTGAAGGACTTGAGGAATTCTCGGCACAGGCACTTTGATCGCAGTCCCTTTTAGTTCTTCTACCGCCCACTCCATTGTTCTCACAGGAACACGAATCTTTCTGCGCATGAGATCCTGCGGGGCAAGGGGGGCATACCCCTTGGTCAGCAGGGCATGTCCTTGAGTGACATGTAGAAACATTACCTCCACTCCCTGCTCTTCATAATCCTGCTTGAGGTCGCTCTCAAACATTTCACGCATTGCCAGATTCGTAGCCACAGGATCATTAGTATGTACAAATGGAAGCTCAAAAACCTCAGAGCGGATAAAGGTGGCTCCACTGTAGCCATTGACTGTCCAGACGAGATCCACTTTTCCTTCACTGACTTGCTTGATCAGATCTTTTGGCCTACCGCCCAATCCCATCTTTGGGGAAATGACAATTTTGACCTTACCTTCAGACAGTCGCTCTACTTCTTTAGCCCAAGGAACTAGCATGTTCTTGTGCGGTGAATGGGTCTCAGGAACAAAGTGGTGAAGAACAAGTGTTGTTTTAGCTCCTGCTTGAAAAGGTAGAAGCAGTGCTATAAAGATAAACAGAGATGAATAGGTTCTAATTTTTTTCATTTTAAACACCTAAGTCTTCTATGATTTTAGGGGAGGTTGCGTGTTCACTGCCGGAACAAATCGAATTACTATTTTGTAGATACTTTGGGGCATGACTCTTTTAATCAATGAGCATGTATTTGGCCCAGTCAGCAGGAATCAGCCAGTGGGGTGTTGCGGGATTGAGTGAGCCGACTCCACTTACAGAGATTTGTCCATTTCAGAAAAAGTGATTTGTACACCATCTTCCTCCAGCAAAGGCAGGAACCGAGCATTCCAACCGTTTTCATCTCTCAATTTTTGCTGTGATGCAAAGTATACGTCCCAATCTTCTTTAGAACTCCATAGTTCAGTTAGCAGGATATGATTAGGATTTTCATGTGAAATAGAGCGTTCCAAGCGTTCACAACCTTTTTGTGAAGCTGTAAAAGCATTACCATGAGGCTCATCAGCTAATTCAATCACCTGATCAAGATTGCCATCTTTCACCTTTACTGTGATCCAAACCATCATTGCCATGCCAACTCCTGCAGAAGTGAAGGAAAAGGGATTCCAAAACTTGCTAACTAATAGATACATAATAATCAAGTATTGATCAAACTTAGTGGTAATACTGGTCTCATTGTATAATTTCCGTAAAAGCCATTAAGGCACTGTGGAGAGCCACTGGGAACGGCTTGTAGGAACTGGAAAAGACGTTGCCGGCGGCTGGTGAAAGTGAATTAATAAAACATTCATATTTGTTTGTTTATTTTGTTTCTTTCTCAACATACCTCATTTACTTCCTCATCGCCCGCTAACCCTCCCAATTAATTCTGCTATCTGTATATGTGTGAGAACAAATAACAAAACTCACCACGGGTAAATCATGATTTTCAAGCACTTGATCTGCTACCTGCTCACCGGTCTTCTAATTGTTCCGACAGGATGGACACAGCAAAAAGCTATTCGCCCAATTGACCAGTCACAGGGCAGTGAATTCAAACAGGCACTCATTATTGGTAATGCCGATTACAAGCATGCAGGAATACTTCGTAATCCAGTCAATGATGCCACAGCAATTAGTGAGACCCTTCAGCAATTAGGCTTTGAGGTGACCACAATTACTGATGCTGACAAACGAAAGATGGAGCAATTCATCAGAGAGTTTGGCAAGCAACTTAAGCGACGGAAAGGAGTGGGACTGTTCTACTACGCTGGGCATGGGATGCAGATTGAGGGAGTGAACTACTTGCTGCCTACTGATATTAATCCCAGCAATGAATTTGATGTGACCTACGATGCGGTCCCAGTCGGCAAACTATTGGGCCAGATGGAAGTCGCAGGCAATGGTATGAATATGGTGATTCTGGACGCCTGCCGCAATAATCCATTTGCACGTAGTTTTAGGAGCAGTAGTCGAGGACTGGCTCAAGTAGTAGCTCCCACAGGTTCTTTTATCTCTTATGCAACAGCACCGGGGCAAGTTGCCTCTGATGGTGATGGGAAGAACGGCTTATATACTGAAAAACTGCTCAAGCACATGACAACTCCGGGGCTCACCTTAGAAAGAGTCTTCAAACAAGTCCGCATGGATGTTCAGAAGGCCAGCAATAGCCGACAGGTTCCATGGGATTCCTCTTCTGTCACAGGAGATTTCTACTTTGTACCTTCAGTAGCTGCACCCCCATCAGTAGATACAGTAGAATTGGGAGATCTTCAGGAACAGGCTGATGCGACTGAAAAGGCTGGGCTTGAACAACAAAGACTAGAGCAAGCTCGGTTGGAAGAACAGAGAATGGAGCAAGCCCGTCTTGAGCAACAAAGAATTAAGACTCAATGGCAGCAATGGCAGCAAAGAATGCAGCAGGACTATGACAAGGTCATAGCTTTTGAGCAGCAAGCAATTGAGAACAAGTTAAAAGTTCAGTCTTGGGAGCGGTTCTTAAGTAGCTGGAAGGATGACAACCCCTACTCCCAGCAGGATGGGGAACTCAGATCAATGGCAGAGTCCCGTGTGACTCACTGGCAGCAGGCACCTCAGGAGATGACGCTGTACTTCGATTGGGATGTTTTCATGAAAGCTCCAGGTTTGTCTACGTTATCCAAGTCAGAAAACTGGAAGACAACCAGGACCTCTGATGAAGATCCTGTCTATGTCGGCGAAGTACAGGATGGATTACCCAACGGACAGGGGACTTGGACTACCCCAAGTGGTGAGAAATACGTTGGGGAATTCAAGGATGGCAATTACAACGGACAGGGGACTTCGACTTTCCCAAATGGTGAGAAATACGTTGGAGAATGGAAGGATGGATTACCCAACGGACAGGGGACTTGGACTCTCCCAGATGGTAAGAAATACGTTGGAGAATTCAAGGATGGAAAGAGGAACGGACAGGGAACTGGGACTTTCCCAGATGGACGGGTATGGAGTGGACTCTGGAAAGATAATGAGTTTCTTGGCAGAAAGTGAGACGGCACCTGCTTCGTAGTACCTAGGCCACTTTCTGTTTCAATAAATTACTGACGGATTGAGCAGACAATACCTTGTCAGAATGCCCCTGCTCGAACAGACTCTGAGCGATCTCTCGCAGTGATTTTGTCTGTCCAGATCGTTTCTTCGATAGCTGCCGTGCAATCCGCTTGGCGTGGACTACGAGTTCAGGAGTTTTTTCACTGAAACTCTTTCTACCCTCGACCTTCTTCCCTGTCGCTGCCCTCTTCCGCTCACGGGCCCCCTTGAGCTTCGCTACCAAGTTGCCTTTCTCAAACTGGCTGACTGCTCCCAACATCTGCCGAATCAGCACACGGCTTGGACTATCTTCGGTGAAAGTCTCCGGCGCATCGACTGGAATCAAGGTGATGCCCAGCTTCTGCAATTGAGCCACTCCCACTTCCTGATGGATCAAGTCTCGACTGAAACGGCTGGCATTTTCCACTAGAATCACACTGAGTTGCCGCTGCTGGCATTCGCTGATCAACTCTGAGAAGCCAATGCGTTCAGCAATTGCACTATCGCCGGTCTTACCGGCATCGTAGCGTTGGACCTCGATCTCAAGGCCCATACGCTGGGCATATTGGGCTACCGCTACTTCTTGGCGGTTCAATGAATCTTTATCTTCACCAACATTACTCATAGAGCTCGTCCTGTAATATGCCGCAACACGCCTCATAATGGCCTTTTTGGATAGTCAATAAACAGAAATAACTGATTCTATACTAGTAATTATCTAGAAATTATCAATATTTACTGTCAATTTTTCTTGAGAATTGTTGACAAAAATAATTCTAGAGATGCCTAGATCTTCATTCCAACCAAAGAATCCTAATCAGAGTAGGCACAGGGGAATCTGAGTTCAATGGGCAGCACGACTCAATTTGCTAAGCATTCCCCCAAATCAATATTCCCCTTTGCCCTTTTGATACTTGGTTTCATTCTCCTTCAGTCGAAAATGTCCTCCTCCACTCGCTCACTCTCATCACTTTTACTCTCGCGATTCAACAAAACCCACTCGCCTAGCTGTGCTGACCATTTGACATCAGGGTTGGTTGGACGTTCATGAGCCAACTTGCTCGGGCGCTCCATCGTGTCGATGAGCCCCATCAAATCATAGCGGGCCAGATTACGTTGGTAGTGATAACGCGTTTCCAGTTGGTCACGAAAATCTTGTTGCCGCTCTGCAGAATCTCGAATCAAGCTTTTGGCTTTTTCGCGCAACTGTTGAATCTCCAAACGGTAGGCCGGTTCTGTCCGCAACTCGAGCTCGCTCTCCGGCCAATCGCCACCAGCAAAACTGATTGGTAACACCAAAAGCGTTTCTGGGACTGTATGCGGCCAACACCGCAACTCATCGAAGGAAAGTGAATTTGCCGGTGTAAAGCGCTGCTGAGAGCGCTTGATGCGCTTATTCGCCGTTGTTTCACAGTCACCATTCTTATCTACCACCGGAATTCTACGGCGGATCTGAGGCTGGAAGTCGACATTCACTCCCAGTTGCTCCGACATGCGCAGCACACCATCAATCCAGCCTGCTGACGCGTGATCTGTGTCCATTCCCGAAAGAAACAATTTCAGATGTAGCATCTCATGGAGTAGTACTGCACTGTCCGCACAGAGGCTATATTGCCGGTTACGGAAGCTCGCTGGGAGTTCGCGACCCAGTGGGCGGCAAAGTGTTATTCTGGCCATTGTGTGTCGCCCACCAGAACGCTCTTTGCCGTAGGCACATTGGCCTAACCATCGACCGAACTGGCTCGTATAACTAAATGAGACATGCGCTGGGGGAAGCTGATCTGAAAAGAATTTACGGTTAAAGGAGCAGTAGTCGTCATAGGCCTTCTGGCCTGTGGAACCCCAGCCAATTTTCATGAAAGAGCGCATTGATTCCCAACTCAGGCTGGGTTGATCGGCGGGGTCGTAGTCATAAGTGAGTGTAAACGACATAATTTGGTCCAGTGGAATGTGTGACACACAGCTGTATGTCACAGTATCAGAAACAATCATTCCAGTCAAAAAATATCATTCCAGCTGAAACGGCTAAGGCGGTCATTCCAGTCAAAAAAGTTATTCCAGTCAAAACATCCAAAGCGGTCTTCTCAAATAAAAAACCTAGCTAGACTGCCCACAAACATCCTCCCATCGTCTAGTTAGCCGGAGTAACCGCATGGCAAGATTGGTCAGAAATGACACACCTGATGGTATTGAGTGCCTCAAGAGCAAAACATTTGGGCATCTAGAAGTCCTCTGGTATTCGGAGTTTATAAAACGTGGAAAGAGCTATGTTCACTGGTGGGCTGTTGAATGTGAAAAATGCGGTAAGAGATTCCGGCAAACCACAGAACAACTGCTAGGGGATGTGTTAGAGCTTTCGTTTTGCCGTTCCTGTCCAGTGCAGGAGCGTAAGCAAATCAATCGATATGCGAAAATTCAGAACCTTGGGAGAAAAAAACTAGCGAAAAAGCCGTTAAAGAACCTCTCACCTGCTGCTTTACGAACAAAGAAACCCCAGTTGCCCAAGGGAGCAAGAGATCTACGGGGCAAGCGCTTTGGCGATTTGTCGGTAATCAAATTTAGCCATCTGAGGGAAATCCAACCCAAACGAACACTGAATTCTGTTCAACAGATTGATGCCTTATTAGCAAGTGCCCATATGGATAAGCAGTTTGCCGAAATAATGGATTCGGCAAGAGCAACCGCTGATGGTTCTCTGAGAGCCGATAGAGTTCAAGAAAAGATCGATGAACTGACTTTGAATCGGCTATCAATAGTCAAGCAATCCAATTACCTACCCTCCACCATTTATTATTGGATCTGCCGCTGTGAACAGTGCGGGCGTTTTGACATTCGTGTCAATCAGAGTGACCTATTGAGTGGGCGTCAAAACGCCTGTCTGCGATGTGAGCCTCCGAACAAGCATCTACGGAAATAAAGTTTTCCCATTCAGGCAGGAAATTTTTTAGACTGTAATCATTCACTTTTTTAAGTTGCTTGGGAAAAGTTTCGTAAACTTTGGGAAAACTTGGGGAAAGTTTTAAATGACATTCGTGAGGCCCTAGAATTTAGGGCAGACTTCTCCCAAATTTACCACCACTCTAGTGGCGAATGCCAACGATGCTAGTGCTACTACCGATGTCCTCTGTATCCGTTGAGGCCTCGCCAGTGGCAAGCCACTGCTCGGCTGTGATCTGATCCGCTAGAATTCGGTTGGCCGCAAGCTTGCGGCCTTCGGTGATCGATTTCACTTAGTAGGAGTGCTAATGCGCTGTAAGGCCCCTTTGCAGGGGCCGCTGCGGCCCAAGGGGTAGTAGCAGATTATCGTTGGGACAAAATCGGAGAATTTGAGAAGTGTATCGGTAGGAGTTTAGTTCTGTTCTTTACCATCAAATCTTGAGTTTTGCAATTCAATACGCATATGTCAATATTTTTTCACAGCTCTAGAAAAAAATTAGTCAAGTAAGTGTTTTTTGAATCAAAACAAGGCAATAAATTGGCAAAGAATGTCTCGTATCGCCAAAGGCGGTCCGTTCAGAATACAGTTGCCAAACAGAGGGACCTGCTGCTTTGAAGTTCTGACTTTCAATTACAGGGGCAAGAGTCTGTGCAAGTTGAGCAGTTTGACATTAAAATTTATTTCCAAAACTTAGCAACAATCCGTTTTTCGTTTGGTACTTGGCTGTCGTTGTCTCAAATTCATCAATAAATTCGTTGCGAACAGTGTAGACATTCAGGCCAGCTCCAAAGGAGTCAAATCTCCAAATGACAGGTAGTGCAAAGACCTTAACGTCTGTTTGGGATTCATATTTTTCGTTGATTGTTGAGCCTGAAATCACAGTGTTTGTTGGATCGTTCGCTGATACAATGCCTGTCAATTCGATTGTCGTATTGTTCGCAACCCCCCCAAATTGGCCTCTTTCAACTTCACTCACCTATAACCTCCCTCCAGAACGCTCAGAATCGCCGTCAGGCGGCTTTTCTAATTCGGCTAGCAAAGGTCAAAATTTTTGACCAACCTCCCGTTACAGACCATCTCAAAACTCTCAGTCAGTACTTCGCGTCAAAATTCTAATCGCACCTTGGATGCGAACAAACAATCTAGAGTCACGATTGATTTGAGGAATGATTGCGACCAGCACATTTGGCATCGCAGTGAGTGGACATTCGGCGATGCGAGGGATTGTGGAATAGCATTGCCAGTGGTGGCGATGGGTGAGCTCGCATCATGGCAGAGGCGTTGTTTCGGAGTGTGGTGTGATGCCAGATAAAATTGGTCCAGAATAAGCCAATATAATTTTATATATATTTAATCATTAGTTTCTGTTCTTGACTTTAAATACTGATGGTTGGATAGAGTGCAAATAGATTTAGATCGATGCAGTATTTGAGCTCTATGGATCTCTACAGTTACTGACAGAACTTGTCTGGTAGACTTTCTATGTTCAGTGGCCTGACTCCAGAAATTCTACACTCGCAGGAGAACAGATGTCGAAGCAGATGCTGATTGGAATTGGGATTCTGTTAGTGTTTGGCTGTGCAGATGTCTCCAAGGAGCATCAGCTGGAGAGTGGATGCTCTGAGGCGCCCTCCGGTGGAAGTAGCTCTACTGTTAGTTCGGGAGGGGGCGGAACTGATACCTCTACGCCGGAAACCTGTGAGTACTTCAGTTTTCAGAATGTAGATGGATGGAGTTGGGTGCAGAGTGACTACTATGGCAAACCTATGAGTGGCGGGCAAATAATTAAAGATGGTTCGTACAATCCAGTGGGATACTTTGATTCTGGAAGAAGAGATTACAAAAGTGAGTTAGATAGCATTGCTGTTATTGGAGGTTGCCCGTATTTCTGTGGTGATCCAATGTATGTATCTAATATTATGGTTGGATCCTCAGATTGCCAAGAAAATATTCCTTCAAATTACGAATGTAATTATTTCACAGCAGAAATGAATCCAAATACAGGAGTATTTGATAATCTTTGGTTTGAAAGCAGTAGTAGCGGAGTAGTCAATGGTGGGTATTTCCCATCAGTATTTATGGATGATGATGCTAGTCAATCGACTTTGCCCAGAGAACTAGCACTTTATGGTTATGTAATTGCGAACCACTTTGAAATGACGCTTAATGATGGTGTTGCCGTAGTATTGGCCAATATTCTCAAGGGTCCATCTGGATGCAGCGAATAATTTTGTAGGGCTAATCGACACAACTGTTTTTTCAGTGCATTTACAATGGTTTGTTCTCCTTATGCTGGCACTCTTGCCTTCACCTCACTCACCACAAACCCAACCAGCGCTGGCCCTGACAGTTTCTGGGCTTCTGCATCCCAAAGTATTGATTCTAAAGTATCTGGCCTTCGCTCTATTTTGCTGTGAATGTTGTCCAGCAAGTAGCCCATCGATCTTGGTTTTGCGCCCCATCTTCGCATCCAGAAAGCAAATGCTCTTTTGCTGACTTTGTTTTGAAGCGCCAAGTAGTCTACGAACTTCATGTTTGGTAATACTTTGGCCGGCACGGTTGAATTATTAACAGCAGGCGATGCCTGCAAGTTGGCTTGTGATCCAATATGAGACACTAATAAAGAGTTGGGCTTTTTCGGTAGAATCAGAGCCAGTTTCCGATCCTGTTTCCAGCCACCGTTTGCTTGCGTGCGTGGTCGCTGTGTCAAACGCTTTAGTAGGCCCAGCTGTTCGAGTCGCTCGAGTCGTCGCTGTACGGTTGCTCGTGAGCACTCCCAGAGCTTCACCAGATAATTGTCGGCAAGTTTGAGTAGTAATGACCGGCGGGTGAGGAATATCTTGACCAGCGTCTCGACATCTAACCGCAGACGACGTGGCAGATCCTGCAGATATGTCTTTAGATGAACGGAGCGTTTTGCCCAGAGCTGGGCATTCGATTGTTTGCGCGGTAATTGTCGGTTGTGTGGCATCCAGCCTCCTTAGTGGTTAAGGAGGAAGCGCTTATGAAACCTAGTCGTCCGTAAATAATCCACAAAATCTAACAAGTAATTCGTAGAATACTTGCGGAATTGGAACGGTTGTTTCATAATTTCCACTGTCTCGACGACAATGGATTAGCCGGCACTTTAGAACGTCGCTCGCCAAAGTTCAGTTCTATCGTTGCCGGTTGCTTCCTCTTCCGAATCGCCTATCTAGCGTTCTTCTACTCAGCGTTCAGTTAAGAAATCTACTTTTCTCAAATAAATACTCGTACTCGTTTCTGTACTTTTCGTGTTCGAGCCTCTCAGCAGCTTCGCTGTTGCTCGAGTTGTATCGCTTCATCCGGTCAATGAAGACGGCAATGTATTTGGGTTGAGGAGCATCGCCACCGGACAACTGAGAGGCGTTCATTTCTGCACTCTCAGCGTGTGTCTGGTTCAGTACCATTAACCTTCAAAGCCGCTGAAATTCCTCTCTCAAGCGAACCTGAAAGCCAGTCGCCGCCTTGTGTAATGGCTGCGTAGAACAAAACTCCAATAATTGCCGCTACGGATAGCCCGACACCGAATACTCGGCTACCACTTCTAGAATTTCGATTTGCTATCGTTTCCGGTGGTATGTCTTCAGCTTCGAACACTTCTGGAGTAACTGTACTCGATTCTTCTTCTTTACGCGGTTCAAAGTGAACATCTTGCCGTGCTGGAGAATCCAACATCTCCAGCTGTAGCCGGTTATTCTCTTGTAATAGTTTCTGATTATTTTGCTGAAGAGCACCGAGCAGCTGCTGATATGTTTCTCGCTCAGAACGCTCGGCTTTTCTTTCCGATTGTTCGTTCTCGAGTAGTCCAGAAAGTTGCGTGACTTGGCCCTTCAGTAGATCAATTTGTGCCTGTAGCCCCTCGACTACGGCATTTTCTGCTGTTGTGCCGTTGTTGTTTCGCTGTTTCGGTGACTGTTGTGCTGTCGTTGCGGTGGGGGGTTGATACGGTGTGTCGCCAGACGGGTATGGGCCATCAACTTCGAACGCTTCTTTGATGCGTAAAAAGTCTTCTTCGCTTATCAGTTTAGACGTGCCTTTCAGCGTCGGCTGAATCTCCAGTCCCGCTAGAATACGGTATAATTTTGCCTTACCGCACTTTAATCGTCGGACTGCTTCACTAAGCGAAATCAGCATAAGACCTCCAATGTCTGTTATGTCGTTTTATCGCTACTGTCGCGCTGTCGTTATACCGTTGTTGAGTGACTGTCGCGTTGTTTTCGTCTAATCAATTTAACGAGACAACGGCAATACAACGGGCTAAGACAACGAAATTCCTGCAGTTCGTGCGCCAAGATTACTTGAGGGGTACGCTATCGGGTAGTGATCATGCCCACTGGGGGGGGGGCTGTGTGGTCGTCGTGCTCCACCCGCCCCCGATTATTTGGACTACCGGGGGGGTACAAAAGTATTTAGAAACTAGCGGTTCTCGTGGTCGACTGAACTGTTGAGCGTAATGCCGTAGCTAGATATCGCTTTGCCGCTGGCCTGCTGGTCAGAGGATACGTACACGATAAAACCTAGTAAGATTAATTTGAATAACAGCATCAGCAGTCTCTATTTTCGATCGTATTATCGAGTGGCATTCACTGGGTTGCGTAGTTGAACCGCGTGACTGTACTCAGAATTACCAATCACTCATAGTCTTCCCATTTCCAGTCTTGACTTTCAAATGCTAATACTGAGATTTATATAACATATCTACCTTCCAAGTAGAAGTTAGTCTCTTTATTGAAATGAACCCAAAGGAGCTATATGAAACTAGGATATTTAAATTCTGTTTTGAAGACCAGTTTGCTGACAACTTTGTTTGGAATAGGAGCCTTCTCAGCAAATGGCGCAGGTCATTTACCAATGACTTACGAAGTAGAAGGAAAAAATTACGCGCGTACTGTAGAGCAGAAAATTACAGAGATTGGTCCGGGTTTGATGCAAATCGAAGCACGTAATACTGTTGTCTTCACTTTTTCCAAGACCAGAGAAGACTTTCCAAAAGATTTGTCAGGCACTTGCCAAGAAGTTGGATTGATGAAAGCGGCAGATCCGGGTCCATATCATACTGTCGGATTCTGTACTGCAGCTGATATCGAAGGTGACTATATTACATTTACTTATCACGCAGCGGGATTAGAAGGTACGTGGACCACGGGAAATGGAACTGGTAAATATGAAGGACTCAGCGGTTCTGGAACTTCTGCTTTTCAGGCTCCTTTGCACGAAGGTTTTATCGTATCGTTTAAAGGCAAACAAACATTTGAGTAAACTTACCAGAGTTTACTTTGCTCTCGGCACTACGAATTACCAGCAAGTGGGATCGAGTTCGCTTGGATCCCGCTTTTCTCTCATTACAATTACACGTCTCACCTTGATTTGTTAAACCCGATAGCCCCCCACATAATCACTCATAGTCTTCCCAGTTCCAGTCTTGGCCTTCGCTGGGGTCGTAGTCTAGTTCTTCTCTACGACTTTCTTGAGAAATGATTTTTTGATCTTTGTACGAAACAGCAGTGATAGAGGCATCAAAAATCTCTGCATTTCGAAATTTGCTGTATCGATGTACACAAAGAAATTCATCAGCTTCATAAATCACTCTAAATGGCCCTATTATTATTGACTCAGTGAGTGCCTTGATGATGCCTTTGTAAGCTTCAAGATCTACAATTATTCCTTGGGATTTTGCCTGAAAACTTGGGTCTGTTATCGCATCCAATAAGGTGAAATCTCCCCTACACAATTGCCTCCATGCTGTCTCAAATTGCTTTGCTTTTGTCATTCTCTCACCCTATTTGGATTCGGTAGATTGTTTCAATAAAATAACTCAACGGCTTAAAATCTCTTGTAGATGAAATGCTATTCATAATCTTCCCAGTTCCAATCCTGACCTTCGCTTGGGTCTGTTTCGATATTCTCTCTTACACTTTCTTGGGTTATGATTTTACCCTCTTTGTAAGAGACAGCACTGATAATTGAATTGTAATCGGACCCCTCACCATCCTCACTCAGAATTCTTCTGTATCTATGAATACATAAAAAGTGATTATCTTCATAAATCGTTTTGAACGGTCCCCAAGTAATGAGTTTTGCAACCGTGAATTCAATAACCTTGTCTGAGTCAATAGTTACTTCAATACCCCATCTGTGATCGATTGCTTTGTAATCGGGGTGATAGATCTTATCCACTAATGAGGTATCTTGATGAAATGCAAGTTTCCAAGCTCTGTCAAACTGTTCTGCTTTAGTCATATATACTCCTCATGCTGTTATCCGTGGTTTAATTGAAAGCGTAGTCCCCCAACTGCTGCCAATCACTCGTAATCTTCCCAGTTCCAGTCTTTGCCCTCACTAGGGTCAGAGATATTTTCAACAACACTTTCCTGAGTGATAATTAAGCCATTCAAATAAGTTATAGTTGTGATTGTCGCACTGAATGCTGGTTCATCGGTCTGCATTGATTTGAACTTTTGCTCTATGCAGAGGAAATTATCGTCTTCAAAAATTGTTCGAGTTGGACCTTTCGTCACTTTCTCACTTAGCGTTGACATGACGACTTTATCCATTTCAAGATTCACTTCTAATCCGGCCCTGTAGTCAAACGAAGAATAATCAGGATGATAAATTTTATCTACTAGCGAGAAATTTCCTCTAAAACCTTGTCTCCACGCTTTGTCGAATGCTTCTGCTCTAGTCACTTTCTTTCCTAATTCTAGTGTTCTGGATTTAATTTCTGCGATGGCGTAGCCCACCTATTGCTTGCTGATTACTCATAGTCTTCCCAGTTCCAGTTCTGCCCTTCGCTGGGGTCATGGTCTAGTTCTTCCCCAACACTTTCTTGAGTAATAATTTTTCCATCTTTGTACGTTATAGTGGTTGTTCCTGACATAAAAATATCTGCTTCTCTGTACTTGGTATATCTTTCAATACGTAAAAAATCTTCACCTTCATCAACAGTCTTTGCAGGCGTAAGTATGAGGTGTTCAATCAGTGCTAAATACGCTTCTTTGTCTGCGGCAAGATTCACTTCAATACCTGTGATACTACCAACTGCCTTGTAATCAGGATGATAAATTTCATCTACTAATGAAAAATCTTTTTCTTTTGCCGCAAGTTTCCAAGCCATTTCAAATGCTTCAGTTCTAGTCATCTCGACTCCTTATGCTGGAATTCGTGATTTAACCTCACCCACCACAAATCCAACCAGCGCTGGCCCAGATAGCTTCTGGCCTTCCGCATCCCACAACACACTCTCCAATACATCTGGTCTTCTCTCAATTCTGCTGTGAATGTTGTCTAGCAAGTAGCCCATCGATCTTGGTTTTGCTCCCCATCTTCTCATCCAGAAAGCAAAAGCACCTTTACTGACCTTGGATTGTAGCGCCAAGTAATCAACAAATTTCATATTCGGCAATGTTTTGACCGGAATGGTTGAGTTATCAACAGCAGGCGATGCCTGCAAGTTGAATTGCTGGAAATTTTTGCTAACTAAGTAGGTTTTGCTTTTCTGCTTTGGCAGAATCAGTAACAAGCTACGTTCCTGCCGCCATCCTTCAGCACGCTTTCGAGGTGGTTTGGTCAGTCTTTTAATCAAGCCCAGATCCTCAAATTGCTTCAAGCGATACTGAACATTTCTCAGCGACATGGACCATAGTTTTACCAAGTAGGTGTCACTTAGCTTCAACCGGAGAGATTTTCTTGTGAAGAAAACTCGAATCAATGACTGTGCGTCAATGTGCTGTGTCTTCTTCAGGGAAAGATTATCTAGGTAAGTGCGTAGATGAGTGGAGCGTTTTGCCCAGAGTTGGGCTTTTGATTGTTTGCGTGGGGATTGTTGGTGTTGTGGCATCCTGCCCTCCTCGTTGGGTTTGAGGAGGAAGCCGCATGAATTCTGGGCTTTGCGGTTAAAAAACGATGAAAAACCTAGGGAATTTCATCTATATCTTGAGATATTGGCCCAGATATTCCATGCTTTCCATTGTCACTTCAAAGACAATGGATATGCAGGGCTTCAAAAACTTTGGTCGCCAAACTTCCGTTCTTGTTGCTCTGCTGCTTCCTCTTCCGATTCAGCCTCCCTGACCTCTTGTCAGTTCCAGCTTCTCAGTAAAAAAGACCTCTAGTTTGAGACAAGCAACAAATCTTCCTTTTGTTCTGTTACCATTAAAGTTCCCTTTGGTTTCAGGGTCCCAACCCTGCAATTTTAACTGCAAATACTCGGTGAACAATGAACGGTTTTGACTTATTAGCGCTTTTATTTCTATCCGTCACAGCTATGACTGGTGCATCGATCATCACGATGTTTGCTTACTCTAGAGTGTTGGGCAGAAAAAGAAATGAACTACCTAATTACAAAAAGCGCAAAGACACCCACAACGTTGATCCTGCCTTAGCCCACGGGCACCATGAGCCCCATGTGTGAGGGACTGCAACACTCCTCAAGGTTAATTTAATCCCTTACCTTCTAGTGTTGCTGCCTCCGCTGTCTCCCGAATTAACTCCTGAATAATGTCAAAGCCTGCTGCTTCTGACTGTCCCGCTATCAGTTGATCATCCTCAAACACTTCCTGTAGCTCGGGATCTGTACGTAATTCCTGAATCAATTCTTCCCACTGGCCTTGCTGCCCAATTCCTCGAGCCTGATCAGAGATTTCCTGCTTTTCTGCCAGTGTCAGTAGTTGTTTGCG
>JACLAC010012782.1_pt1 | contig 19514 bp, 16 predicted proteins | sample 8027881 | NCBI WGS metagenome assembly JACLAC01 (sample SAMN15725517, study PRJNA655200) | protist metagenome | isolation source: fluorescence activated cell sorting (FACS) single amplified genomes of... | place: Spain: Blaines Bay Microbial Observatory, Mediterranean Sea | collected 2016-01-19 | reverse complement strand
ACCAACAAAGTTGGGTATGGCAATCAAGGTCACACCTATGGAGATCATCTCATTTTGGAAGAAATATGGGCTGTAATTGAATACCTAAAAACCCTCTAATAAAAGATCAATCTCAAGTGGGAATGAAAATGTTGCGAAAAAGAGACATTCTTATTTTGGCAGATGACGAATTGTTTGATAAATATGCCCAAAATACTCGTCCTACGATATGATCATGCAACTGGGAATACAATGGAAAAAACAGAAGGTTTTGATTGGCACTACTTGATGGAAGGAGTTTCCATCTTAACATTATGGACACTCATGGGCTGGGGCTCTTGGCGCCTAATACAAGGGTGTGACTTGTCACTACTTCCCATCTTACTATTTGCCATCTTCTTGGGATACCTGGCTGCTGATCTGGTTTCAGGAATGGTTCATTGGCTAGCAGATCGGTATTTTAGTCCAACAACACCCGTTATTGGCGCAACTTTTATCATTCCCTTTCGTGAGCATCATGCAGATCCAAAAGACATTACGCGGGTAGATTTTATCCAGACCAATGGCCACAATTCTCTGGTTACCATTCCCGTTCTTGGTGCCTTTCATTTTCTACCCATTGAAAGTGGAGCATGGTGGGCCATATTTTTGTTCTCTGGCGTTCTCTCTTTATCAACATGGATATTTCTCACCAATCAATTTCACAAATGGGCACATGTAGACAAAGCGCCAAACTGGGTAAAACCATTTCAGAAAATTCGCATCTGCCTCAATACTGATGTCCACAATCTACATCATACTTACCCAAATGACACCAATTACTGTATTACTTCTGGAGTCCTTAATCCTCTTCTAGAATACCTCAAATTTTGGCGCCGTATGGAATGGCTTATGCTCAATGTTTTTGGTATGAAGCCTTTTCATGATGATGAGATGGAACATCATATTCCACTTCCTGGAAAATAATTCAATCAGCTGCGATAGAAATGCCTCGCCTTGCATGAACAAAACTAGGGTTGTATATCAGGATTTTCCTCGGAACCGGTAACAGGAGCTCTGGGAAAGGTAATTGTAAAATCATCACAGGACAAAGCAATGCGACTGTTTTTGCGCTGAGAAGGTGTTAGAACACAGTATAGAGCACTCGCATCATCATTTTGTCCCATCATTAGCATGACTCGAACTTGCGCAAATAGGCAGGTAATGTCTTCCCCTGCACAGCTGCCAAACAATCTTTGGGCCAACCCGTACTGTCCTTCCAACAATGCCAAACTGCCTTTCTCTTTGGTTTTCCAATGTGTTTCTTCGATCAGAAATGGATCACATCCATCCTTCATGACTCTTCTTGTTTCAGAAGGGAGACATAAGGAAGCTTGTGCAAAATCATAATATTCCTCTGCTTCTGCGAAAAAACCATATTCCTCCAATAGTCCAGCATAAACGCGAGAAATTTGTGTATTGTTTGAACGGGAGAGACGAACCCGGTAGGCTTTTTTGGCTAACAATTCCTCATCACTAATGGTTTCCACTTCAAAAAATGGTCTCCTTGATTGATCTGGCTGTTGGATGGGCTCTTGAAGCGAAGAGCGAACCAGGCGAAAACCAATATTTACACCCTTCTCATAAAGAGAGACACTTCGCAAAACCCGCTTTCTGGGGGTGTTCCAATCTCCACCAACAATCAATGGACGAGAGGGAAGAAGCTCCTCTTCATATCGATCCCACACAAATTCCCAAAGATCTCCATAAAATGCACCCGTTTTTGGAAAACGAAAGTTTTGACGCTCCCAAGTATTTCCTCTTTTTGTATTTTTGGCAAGCGTAAACCATTCTTTTTTGGTCGGCAAACGCCATGAAGAACACTCTTCCGTCCATCGAACATCTTCTGCACTTAGCACATAACAAGATGGAAGCTGTAGATACCAATTCAACCGATCAGCAAACGTCACGGCATCAAACCAGTTGATATTGTGTACTGATTTCTTTTCATCGATATGTATCGAAGGATTCTCTTCCATCACCAAATTGTATAGCTCTTGTGTAATCTCTCGGCGCAGAACCTGTACCTCACCACGCTCCATCTTTTCATAGCTGGCAAAGGTTTTCTGCACTTTGGATATATTGGCTATGCGACCCTTCCATGTAACCAATTGCTTATGGGTGATGGGATACACAAAAGGGATTGCTTGGCGTACAGCAAGAGAGAGTTCTTGTGCTTCATCGAATAGCTTTTGTGCTTCCTGCACCATTTCAAATCTTTCTTGATATTGCCTTGTGGTTACTGGTAAAGACCAATCTGAGGTCGGTAGACGCAATCTTTCTGCATCTCTACGCAAAAGATAAAACTTCTCAGGTGAAACATACTGCTCTTTCACAATCTTTTCCAATGTCTCTTCTTGTAGAAGAGAAGGGTCTTTTTCAAATGCTTCTGTATTGATTTCGACAGCTTCTGCAGCACTCACCAATTTTTGAAAACGCTTCATTCGTTGTTGATGTTCAAGTAAGTGTGTATTGAAAGCATCGATTTCAGTTTTCTGATACGGAAAACCAGGCCAAGAAAGAGGTGGACAATCAATGCAAGAAGGATGTGGAAAGCTCTCGCCAACATGCGGGAATCGACCATGTAGAGCCTGCACCTCTTGTTGCAAATTCCATTGTTGAAATCCAAAATATAGTAAGACTCCGAAGATCGGAGCCAAAACAATACCCCATTTGCGATGCTTTAATATCCGTTCTGCAAGTCGATTTTTGGATAATTCTTGTGCTTGCGCAAAAAAACTTTCTAATTGTTGTTCATCATAGGGAGGATTGGGTTTTGCTATCAATCTACGAACTGCTTTCGGCAACATCTCCCATTGTACAATTAATTGTGCATGATACATGAGCTGCTCTTGTACCTTTTGCTCATAATCTTCTGGATCAGCATAGGGCGCTTGAGGCATTTTCGGATTCCATGCCAATGTATCTTTGGAGCGTACAGTTGCCGCCTTTAGTCTTGCGAAATACTCTTCTTGCTGTTCCAAAGCAGCACGAAAAGCCTCCAAAGCGACAGGACTAAGCATAATGTTTTTGGGCTGCCAATCTATATTCAGGGCTCGATCTTTAAGATGTTTCCATTTCCCTTGTAGATCGGCTTGTGATAGCAATAAGTCTTCACGCTTCTCTATCTCCAACCTCGACAGTGGGAGTAACAAAGGGTTCCAAGATAGACCTCTGTCGGAATACTTGCGCGCAAGTTCTTCGGCACGTTCTTGTAATTGATATTGCTGCTCGAGTTTTTCCTCTGCTTCTTCAATTGCAAAGGGTCGAATCGGAATGGAAAAATCTATATTGACATCAAATTTTGCCAGCTGATCTTGAATGTCTTGGGCTTTTTGTGACAATCGCTTGGAATAGAGAAAGCGAAGTTGCTTCCTCCTATCAAGAAAACCAATCTCCTCATATAATTCTTCAAGATCTTGTATGCTCTCTAAGGATTGTGCCTGTTCAAGCCCCTCACATATGGAAGCCAATGCACTCTCTTGATACCGACCAGCAAGTCTTTTTAAGATGATACGCAATTCATACAGAGGCGGGTTATTTGACAATGCCAAGATGTTGGCTTCATCTTCCGATAGCTCTTGTCTCAATACAGACATAGAGTGTGATTTCATCAAGGAATCGATATCGATAAGAAGCCCCAATCCTCTCAGCGACATCACTTGTTGCATCAACTGACCACGCACCCACTTTTGATACTTATCTCGAGCCAATGATGCAGCTTCGCTCTCTCCCAATATCTTCCAACATTCTGCTATTATTTGCCATTCTTTTCCTTTTGTAGCACGCTCTTGCAGAAGAACCCATCCTTTCCATTTGTCTTTGGTCTGAGAATCTACGGGCTGTGAGAAGAGCTCGACCCAATGTTGGGGATCGTGTATGGAGACCTGTGACTGATCTTTCAAAGCCTTACGTACCGGCTCCAACTCATACTTCGCTTCTTCTGCGGATGAAAATCGCTCCTCGGGATTGGGATGAAGTATTTTTCGCAACCACAATCTTGCTATCGGCAATATATCTATCTGCTCTTCCCAATCGAGAACCTGTCCCGATAGCATCGAGAAACTCTTCCTACCACTGATCTTTTCGATCAATACAACCCCTAAGGAATAGAGATCGGATTGCGGAACAGGATTCCCTTGAATTTGTTCTGGTGCTTGATATCCGAGTGTACCTGTCATGATGGTATGCCCAACAGACTTTTCTCTTGCAAAAGTCGCACATCCAAAATCAATAACCATCAGCCTTTGATCATGGGTCCAAAGAAGATTCGATGCCTTGATATCGCGATGGATTACAGGCGGCTGCTGTGAGTGAAGATATTCTAAAACTTCCAAAGCTTGGTATGCGATATTCCAAACATCCATCTTGGAGGATAACTCTGCTAGACTTTGGGCTTCTACATACTCGGTGACAAGATGAAAACGTGGTACCATATCTACATCTTCAATAAAGGAATCGATGTATTTTGGAATGGCAAAATGCGACAAGTTTTTCAAAAAAGAGTACTCTCTTTCAATTGATTGTCCTGTGGCGTGAAAAAACCTTTTGACTACCACCTTTTGACCGGTTTGAGGATCTTCTGCAAGATAACTCTGGCCAGATGTCCCTTGTCCGATTGGCTTTATGTAGTGGTAACGAGACAACAAAGACTCCAGGCAAACAGAATATTGTAATACGATGATTCCGCCTTTAACAATCCTCTATTTTCATCCAAAAAATGAACTGTTGGAAGTACAAGGCAATTGGAAGTACAATGAAATGAGGAACGGATCAAAGAAGATGAAGTATCAATCAAAACGAATGAGTATGAATGCAAAATCGCAACAAACACGACCCTTGCAGTATAACCGATCTATATACAGACTTGAAATTACGAAGAACAATAAATTCTGATCCTCAATCCATAGGAACATCGCACTGTCCTGCTGAGTTTTGTCCCCAACAGTGTATCTCACCTAAACTTGAAATACCGCAGCTGTGCTGACCTCCTGCTGACAACATACTCCACTCTTCAGCCGGCGCATCCAGCTGCCCTTGATCATTCCAACCAAAACAACGTGCAAGATCTTGCTGATCGAGCAGACATCCATGAAAACTTCCCAAAGCGATCGTTTTCGTACCCTCCAAAGGTGGAGTGCTTTGGCTGTAAAAGTCCCCTCCCCAACAGACTGGAATCTGATTTTCATTCCAAGCACAATTATGATAATCTCCAACAGCAAGAGAAGAAAAGGAGCCTCCAGGTGCAGAAAGAATCCCATCGAAATCATTGCCCCAACACTCGATTGAATTATCCAATCCCAACGCACAAGCGTGTGAAGATCCCATATGAACTTCATTGGCATATTCTGGAGAAACCCCTATCAAAGGATCTCCCCAGCAGATCAATTGCTTTCCTTCACCAATACCACAGCATTGATTAGCGCCACAAGAAATCGATTGCATCGGTATTAAAGGTGTTTCGTGCTGCCCAGAGCTATTGTTTCCCCAACAGCTAACATCTCCAGTATCTGTCCACGCACATCCATGATATGCTCCCAAAGCCAAACCAACAAAATCTCCTTCCGGAGGCGTACTTTCACCGCTAAGATTGCCGCCCCAACAAGCAATTGAACCATCTTGGATAATACAAGTATGAGCATTTCCCAAATCTATCCCTTGGGTAGAAGAAGGAGAAGGTACTTTGGCTATGTCTGTACAAGCGAGCAAGAGAAGAAACAAATGATACTCATGAAGAAAAATCTCGGATTTTGTATCGCCATTTGGAGCAAAAGTCAAAAGATGATACCATCTAATTACTATATTTATACAACCCCAATCCATTCGATATTTTCTTTTGAGAATTGCGTTGGAATTCAAAATGATCTGCCCATATTGCAAAACAAAAAACATCTTTCCTCTTCCGCAAAAATGTATACAATGCCAACAGTATTTGCCTTCCCCGACTGCAGGAAGAGGACCCATGTATTCAAATAGCAAAACCCTCCCCCCGGAGTTTCGAAGAAGTCTTAACCAACCAGAACTCAAACAAGATCCATCATCTTCCAGCAGTGGTTCTGGCTTTCATGACAATGTTCAATTTGGCCCATCTCCAGACAATCAAGATCAAATAGAGAAAAGATCCCATCGCCCACCTTCTGCCGGACACCAGCACAAAAAACAGCCTCCCAATCGAGCAAGTGTTCAAGGTCCGGATGGTACATTGCCCAAAAGAGAGCACCAAGATCACAAGGATTGGGTCTTTGAATGGAACAAATTAACCATTGTAATCGTGCTCATATCACTAGGAATGGCTGGTTTCTTCTGTCTTCTCGATATTTATGTCCTATATAAAAACCTATAGCTTTCAGATTCTCTTCTCTAAAGTGCATACCACCTTATGCAACATCAATGGCGAAGAACACAGGAGATGAGAGGTGCAATCTTTCCATGCCACAATGATTGCACCGATTGGTACAAGAAATTGCACCAATCGGATCTGATTCACGAACCTATTCGTGATTACAATCAAAAGAGTGAATATTAATTGGTTTGAATTCTCAATTCTTTCGCTATAGGATTTTTCTCAAGCCGCTCACGTACTGCATACACTTGAAACAACTGCAAAGAGAATTCTTTCATGATAATTGCAACTTCAACGTCTTCTTGAAGATATTGGCAAAGCTGCGCATAACGCGTTCTTCCAATACGCCGGATGATCGAACGCTCAACTCTTTCTGGAGAAAGTACTGTGTTTTTGGGGTTATCAGACATATAGACTCCTTTGTCCCTTGACATCGCAAGATCAAAATAACGAAATATCATCTTTACGATACATAGAAATTGATCATTTTTTTCATTCGTTGAAATTTCATATTTTTTTTCTTGACATAACAAGTCTTTTGGATCTTCATGGATCATGCTTTTAGCATACTAAATCAGCAACAGATGTATAGGAACAATGATATACTTCCGCAAACAACTACCATTTGGATCTCCCAAAGGTAATTCTCCACCGAGGATCATATGTTTACAAACGATCACAATTTTCATTTTGTTATCCAACTTCCGGCAGACTTTGAGGTCTACGACTTTAGCCAAGGATATGATCCCAATCGCACTCTTTCGAGCCCATATGGTATCGGAAAATACGCTGAAAACAGACCGGGAATGTATAAAGGCGATCTTTTTGAAAGCGATCAACGAACCATTCACATGGGTATCGATATTGCCGCACCGATCGGAACTTCGATCCACAGTTTTGCCGATGGTACCATCCATTGCTTTGGAATCAATCCTCAGCCCTTTGATTACGGGCCAACGATCATTACCAAGCACGTCATAGAGGATATCACCATATATGCATTGTTCGGTCACCTTTCTCTCATCTCACTAAAAGGCAAAAAACACGGTCAGAAGATAAAAAAAGGAGAGGTCATCGCATCTCTTGGAAGAAAAGAAGAAAACGGTGGATGGAATCCACATCTACATTTTCAACTTTCATTGATCGAGCCCAAAACACACGATCTACCTGGGGTTGTACACAAAGATCAATTGCTATGGGCATTGGAAAACTTTCCCGATCCACGAATTGTACTCGGCCCACTATACTAACCTTCTTATTGGTAGATAACAATCAAGTGACATGGTCTTGAATGAAGAGAGATGTACTTATATACAATCGTGACATAATGGAGATTCTATGCATCGTTTAATTCTAATTCCATTCCTCATTGCTTGTGGCAATATGACAGAAGATGAGTTTTTGACTTCTTATTCACAAGAGAAATGTGCGTATAGCTATTCTTGTGTGTCGGAAGACGAGCAAAATACACTGGATGAGATTCACGGTTCACAAGATCTATGTGCGGTGAATATGGAATCAGATCTGAAGAGCAATATAGAAGCCAACAGTCTTGTGTTTCAATCATCCCAAGCCAAGGATTGTCTCTCCTATCTCGATACTCTAGAGTGTAATTCTGAGCCAAGTGATGACGATCCATGTAACTTCGTGTGGACCATACAAGAATAATTACAAGGCGCGAACGGCATCGCTATTGTGTCTAATCTATTCCGTAACCCTTGCCGAAGACGACCAAATGGCAGTACCCTGTTGGCCATTCTCCAAGATAATATAGAGTTCCCCCTCTCCAGCATCTGCAGAAGCTATCCAAGGCAAAAAGAAAGAACCACTTTCCTCTTGGAGTTGTGCGTTGCTTCTATCAGTCTCTGGAAATCCACCCACGGTGGCATATCCGTATACCAAAGAATCGGAAGAAGGAACCGCATGTAATTCATATGCGAATTCCAACTCCATTGTTTGCTCTACAGGTTGCTCTGGACTCTCTTCAAGTAAAGGAACAAGCTCTGGATTCTGAATACGCTCTTCCAATGGTCTATTGGAAATGGGTAGAGAAGAGAATGAGAGAGAAGCGGTACCAAAAGAGAGGTCTTTAATGATCTGCGTCGGATCACTGAGCAGCTCTGGGTCAATCACACCATTTTGTATATCCTCAACAAAAGAACACTCACCTGGAATGCATGCCAAAACCCATACCAGGCTTCCCAAAAACGGAATCGATTCTTCTGGAAGAGAAGAGATAATTCCCATCATTCCCATCGGAACGGATATGTCTCGTTCGGTAAGCAATTCTTCTCGGGAAAAATATTGTGGCCACTGCTGAAGATTATCGGTATAAAAGTCGGCTTCAAGACAACCTTCACCAAAATTGGTACATGTCCAATATACAACATCTGCACCTTGTTCTTGCGGATCGGAGATCAATAGACGCAGTTTGGCATCTTGATCCATTGGTGATAATTCGGCCGGTTCTGCTTGGATTGCCATCACACGGAGCTCATCTACAAAAGTAGAAGGCGCGGACATGGAACAAGCAAACATGATGAAGATCATTAGGTACACCCCCGAAAAGAAATCACTATAACTGAAAAAAGGCTGAATTGAATTCTTATTGCACAAGAACTGCTATTCACATCTTATTACTTTCAACCTGCTATCCTGATTTTTGTTCCCGTTGTACAAATTCTTCCAATCGCTTCGCAACATTGCTGTTCTTTTGAACCAAAATACAAGGCTGAGAGAGCGGTGCTGGTACTGTATTCCAACCCACCTTAAGATCGAGTTCTTGGTTCCATATTAATATCCACTCTGGGCTTGGAACATAGCACTGCACTTTTGCTTGTTTCGGATGAAGTACAGGACACATCAGGACATCATCTCCCAAAAAGAATTGGGTATCGATTGTATATCCTTCTGCGATATCGGGATAAACCAATGCCATTCCACGCACTATCGGCAATCCCTCTTGGTGTGCTTGTTGTGATAATTCCTTACGATAAGAAGAAAGAGCCACATACAAACGAGCAAACCGCGCAAAATGCTGCAACACCTCTTCATCATGGTCAATCTGCACATGACGCTCGGGCTGATTGCCTTCGTGCGTGCGAAACACAGCAGTGCATGAGAAGCACTCTGCCCAACGCATCAGCAGCTCTTTTGTTCGTTTGTGTGCAAATCCTGGTATGGAAAATGGAAGATTGGGAGGTGAGGTTGCAATATACCCTCCAATGTCACCATGGTTTATCGAAAAACCTGAAAATCCCGAAGACAGAAGACCAATCACTGCTGAGTGCAAACCATCTTCTGGTCCCCAATGCGCCAACTGATCTCCCATCCACATCATTGTGCTATATTTCGGGGTTTGGGTAAAACCAGCACGATGAAAAAATATAACATCCCCTTCTCTACCTGCCTGTGCAATCGCCTCTCGATTCAGTTCAGCCCATCGAACCGGATAGCGATTGTGCCATTTTTCGGGTGTCCCTTCATGCAAAACAGCATCATACGGTAAGGCCTCTGCAAAATCAGCCATCCAGCCTTTTACCCCTGTAGATAAGACCTCCTCAACAATCACATTTTTCATCCATTCACATGCTTGTGGATTGCTCAAATCGAGAAGATACGCAAAAAATGAGGTGTTTTGTATTGGATACGGCTCTCCTTTCTGATTGCGCACCAAAAACCCTTTTTCTCGAGCTTCTGCTAACAAATTACGCTTATGACTTCCCTTTTCCGATATATCGACAAGAAATGGATTGATATAGCTTAGGACAGCAATATCTTTTTTCTGTAATTCCGAACAAAGTACATCCCAATCTGGGTATCTCTCTGCATCCAATTCCCAATTCCACCACAATTGTTTGCCAATCGAGGTTTTTCGTCCTCCCACCCAATCTTGGAGCCAATATGCCGCAACTGGGGCTTCGTATTTCTCCAACTGGCTCTGAATTCTTTTCACCTTCTCTCCCCCTCCTTGTACCCCAATGATGGCCCCCTGATGAACCCAATCCGGTAGGATGGGAAAGCGTCCGGCCCAGGCTGTATATCGCGACAAAATCTCTCTCGGTGTCTCTCCAAAGAAAATACGAAATTTGGCCTTTGAAGAATATACCTGTACCTGTAACTTTTTCGGGTCTTGAAAATCAAAGCGAGAGAGCTCTTCATTTTCCACACACACACCAAAGCCTTGGGAGGAAAAAAACCATGCTGAAGGCGCACTGGTACAATGCCACTCACCCCCCGCGCCAAATAGTCTGTTCATAAAAAATGTTAGGGGCTGTACCCCTCGACCGATTCCAGGCTCTCGTGTTAGGATTGGTAATGTCTCCCCTTTTAGGTTCAATCTTGATAACTGCGTTCCTGCACCAAAGATCTTTTCATTGGGCTCACCGGGAAAGACCAGTGTGATACGCGACCAACTCGGATCGACCGCCACCTCAATGGCAAGTTCATATTCTGAGATCTTCGTACAGCGCAATGTACCCAGATGTTCGGATGCATGGAGTAGCGCAGTAAAACTCTCTGCCGTTTTCACTTCCTCCCGTAGAGATAAATCACATTGTTTTGTTGTTTTTTCATCGATTCGAAAAAAACCTCGCGATTCATGGATTTCCAATGTACCATCACGCACTTGTATGGAAATGTCATTCATCATCATCTTCGCACTCAAAAAAGAAAACGAATGAGGGGAAGAGTTCCACTCTATATTGTCTGTAGTTTGACTCACAATATTCCTCTATCTAACAAAAGAGATTGTTGGTTCCATATGAACACAAAACCAAAATAGATAAACACAGAAATTACGACGTATACTGCTATACAAAATCCTGCGTCTTGCATATAGTAATTAGAGACATTCATAATTGAAGACCGAATACGTAAATATTTTCAACAAAGGCATATCTTATGCTATTTTTTCTCTTTGCCTGTACCGCAAACTCAAATTTTTGCCCAACATCCAATGATGGGAGCTGTGATGAGCTAAGCACCTGCCCTTTGGGTAGTGACAGTACGGATTGTGATGCTGCTTGTGAAGATCGTCCTTGGCCGCGCAATATCGCTGGAGCATGTGCACATGATTACAATGGAAGAGAACCCCAAGCCATTCGTAGAGAAGCTGAAGGCAGCAACGGAGAGGGCGGATGGACAGGAACATTTGATGATGTAGTGGTGGTTCGAGGTGCGCAGAGTGATCAGTTGGTAGAGCGCCATTATCGCACCTATGTACCCCGTCGATACAACCCAGAAAGAGCCACACCGATAATATTTGTTCTCGGTGGATTTACGGTAGACATGTATTGGCTGGCAGAGTTTAGCGAGTTCAATCGATTGGCAGATAGAGAAGAGGCCATCATCGTCTATGGACATCCGGAATGGAGAGATTTTGGCTCCTATGATGTCTTTTCTTGGTACACATACAAAGAAGCCTTTGAAGGTGAATGGGTTGACAATCCCGACATTGCATACATGGAGTCAATCTATCAAGATCTCGCCGTTCGCTATAATATCGATCCCACTCGGGTTTTTGTCAGTGGTCATTCTCGTGGTGGGGCGCTCTCGATTATTGCTGCTTTTGAACGTCCGGATCTGTTCGCGGGTTTTTGCGCCCAAGCCGGGTTTGTTCGTCCCAATGACTATGATATCCGAATTCAAGAGCTGGCAGAAACAGTTCGTCCTGTTGCCTACCTCGTTCATGGAGATGCTGACCCCGATGTCAATGTTGCAGAATCAGACACTCTTGCTATCATCTTGGAAGATCTTATGTGGGATTACAATACAGAATGGTTCTACCAAAGAATCGCAGGCGCCAAGCATGAATGGCAAAGTCAATACAACCAACACATGTGGGATTTCCTGTATGAAAATGCTGGAGAATTGCCATGAAAACCATCCTCTCTCTGCTATTTGGATGTCAAACGTCATTCACGACGCCTTCCATCGACAATACCATGGTGTTTTTCGACGCAAGTACATTTGATATGGGGTATCCAGACGTCGATGTCGGTCCATATGGAAATCATTGGAAAGAAACCGCCCAACCTCAACATGAAGTCTCACTCGATGAATTTTGGCTAGACATTACAGAAGTTACAGTACAAAACTATGCCGACTTTCTCACTGCCATAGAGAAGGACAACCCCGGTGCAGCCTGGGTACACCATCATGCTCTACAGCCCATCGCTTGGGAAAATGGAAGCGCTCTCTCAACTGCTTCCAAACCCGACCAGGCCATGAATTATGTATCTTTTTACGATGCGCTCACATACTGTAGCTGGAGAGGCTCCTCTCTTCCCACTGAAGCCATGTGGGAGCGAGCAGCAAAAGGTTCCGATCGAGAGAACCCTCGCGCTTTCCCATGGCCAGAAGGGGGAGCAAGTTGTCAGAAAGCCGTATACTATACCAACAACACCCTTTGTCATGAACGTCCACAATCGGTCGGTAGTCATCCTCTTGGAGCCACTCCAGAAGGGATTATGGATATGGGGGGAAATGTTTCAGAGTGGGTCTGGGACTGGTTTGCCCGCTATGATGAGGACGCTCTACAAGATCCTCTCGGACCAGACTTGGGAACCTACAAGGTGCTTCGAGGCGGTGGATTTCGTGAAACCGCAGATGCCCTACGCACTACCGATCGAGTGATGGCCAATCCTTTCTCTCGTTCAGAAGGGGTGGGTTTTCGCTGTGGTCATGAGGAGAAAGAACAATGATATTTTTCTATCTATCATGCGCCCCTTCTTCCTTTGAAACACATGCATGGGTTACCGAGGTCGAAGGAAGTACCTACTTCAATAGCAATCTGACCAATCCAAAACAATTTATTTCTTTTGAAGATGGACTTCTGGTTGTGGACTCTGGTTCGGATTCTTTGCTCTATGTGACAGAAGAAGATGTAGAAGAGAGGGTTTCCGACTTGGACAACCCAACCGAGCTAATCAATACAGTTCCTCCAACAATCGCTACATCGACCAGCATCTATCATTACTTATCAGAAGACAATCGTCTTACAGCCATCATAGAAGATCGTATCGACCCAACAAACATTGTGAGTCATAACGATACACTCTTTTGGATCGAAGAAGAGCAGGTCTGGTCATACAACAATGGTGATGTCAATGTCATATCCGAAGATCTCGATTCCCCCTATGATCTGATATCGTGGAATGACGGCCTATGGATCGCAACCCAAGCTGACAATGCCATCTGGCAATATGATGGAACTGAACTCACAAAAATGGCTACACTCGATGATATTCCTCATCGATTTGCTATCGGAAATGATGGTCTGTGGATCACAACACGCTCTTTTCGATGGCCCTTTGGAGGATGGATTGTATTTTTTGATGGTAACAATGCCACAAAAATCACCCAAAGTCCCCCCGAACCAGAGCACATTCAGTCTTGGGAAGATGCCGTCATCTGGTCCAGTAAACAATCCATTACCATCTATCAAGACGACCCATACGACATCCTATCCATCCAAACAACCGTCTCTTCTATGCTTGTCCAAGATGATTCTCTTTTTTGGAGCGATCACCAAGGCGGAAGAATTGGCGAGATTTCTTTAAATACTCTTGTTCCATAAGATTCTTCAACATAAAAATCTTTCCATCCAAAAACCAACAATCCATACTACTGCCATGATGATGTTTTTCTTTTCTTTGCTATCTTGGGGCTTGCCCCCAACCACCCCCAACAAAGGGATTTCTATCGGACAATTTCCATACAAGGAGTTTGGTGGAACCCTTACCGGCAACGAGACCCGTGACCTCCTTACCGTTCCGGTTGGTCAGGTGTTTGTCATTACCGCCGGAACCGTCGACAATGAAATGATAGAGCTCTATGCCGATGGTACCCGTAAAGTCGCTTCGGAATCTGGAATCTTCTACAACAAAGCCATTGGTCCACTTCATGTCCCGATACATGCCGGCGAAACCCTAAAGCTTATCAATACCTATGGTGCGGATTCCAATTATTATATTGAAGGCCATTATATGGAAGCGACCCATTTCCCGTATCAGAGCTATACCGGAACACTCAATTCTGGTCAAAGCCAAACCCTTCTCACTGTCCCAAATGGCAAAGAATTTGTCATTGTTCGATTGAGCATCAATGCCATTCAGGTTGATCTATATGAGGACAATACCCTCCGTGTAACGGGATCTTCTCGTGCCTTCTATGAGCCGCACTCATCATTCAACAAAGGCACTGCACACGTTCTCTTTCCTTCTGGCAGTGCAATTCGATTGATCAACAACACCCCTTATGATCGAGATTACTATATGGAAGGTTATCTTCGCTAAAGCTACTGTGCTTCCAAGCGCAGAACCAATCCTTTGGCCTCAAGTAGCTCCCCTTCTTGTGCACAAATTTCAGCAACAATACCATCTCTTGGTGACTTTAAAGGGTTTTCCATCTTCATCGCAACCACAGTGGCTACAACATCACCTTTTGATACCGCGTCACCAACCTGTACAGCTACAGATAATAGCTGTCCTGGCATCTGGGAAGCAACGACATCACCACCAGCTGAGCTGGCCAATGCCAAAACCTTTTTTCGTGGATCCATGACAGATGCGACAAATCTGCGCCCATCGATATGAACTTCTTGTAGATCATTACAAAATGCATGGCGAACATCTATTGATTGCGCATTGGTCACCAATGTAATATTTTTGGGTGTTTTGTCGGCACAAGTAAACACCATGACTTTGCCATCATCTATCTGTACTTTATAACCAGAATCTGTCTTTTCGACGGATGCCATACGACAAGACTCGCCTATTTCTATTTCATATTTCATCATCAATCCTAGCGTGTTTGGCGATAATGCCATTTCCATCGATTGTGAGATTGCTGGCTCGAAACGGGTTTGTTTCCAAGGTCTCTTTCCATTGCCAAAATCGCCATGGCTGCCAAGATCTCTTCGGGTATATCTTGCATCTCTTCTGTAAGACTAATCATCTTTTCTGGTGTGAGAAATCCAGTATCATAAATCCCCGAGAGGAATTCTTCATCCTTGAGAAGCGCTTGAAAGAAAGGTATCGAGGTTTGAATACCCAAAATCCGATATTCATAGAGCGCTCGTCCAAGTCTCCGAATTGCATCTGCTCGATCGTGCCCCCAAACAATGAGTTTGGATATCATGGGGTCATAGTATACGGTTACTGTTCCGCCTTCGCCAATACCACTATCGACTCGTATCCAAGGTCCTGTTGGTTCTTCATAGCATTCCAGTTTGCCTGGTGATGGCGCCCAGTTGTTGGTCGCATCTTCTGCATAGATACGACACTCGATCGCATGTCCATGCTGAACAATATCATCTTGTGTGAAAGACAGCCGTTCCCCAGCAGCCACTCGAATTTGTGCCTGCACCAAATCGATCCCTGTCACAACTTCTGTAATCGGATGCTCAACCTGTAGTCGGGTGTTCATCTCCAAAAAATAGAAGGATTGATCTTCTGCCAGAAGAAACTCAACCGTACCTGCGCCTTCATAATCTACAGCTCTTGCTGCTTGAATCGCTACATCGGTCATTTTCTTGCGGGTTTCTGGAAGGAGAACAGGACATGGAGATTCTTCCACTACCTTTTGATGACGTCTTTGAATCGAACAATCTCGCTCAAAGACATGATAGACATTGCCATGCTGATCGGCAATCACCTGTACTTCTACATGCCTGGGTCGAATAATACGCTTTTCAATATAGACGTCATCGTCCCCAAATGAATTGCGCGCCTCGGATTGTGCCGATAAAAACGCAGCTTGCACATCTTCCGATCGAGAGACTTCTCGCATACCTTTCCCACCGCCACCAGCAGCTGCTTTTATCATGACAGGATAGCCCATATCATCTGCAATTTGCTGTGCTTCTTGGGGTGTTTTGATCGCTTCTGTACCACCTGGAACTACCGGAACACCTGCCGCTACCATGCGTGCACGCGATTCTGTTTTGGAACCCATCGCTTGAATGGCCATTGGTGATGGGCCTATCCATGTAATTCCTTGATCAAGCACTTGTTGGGCAAATCCTGCATTCTCAGAAAGAAAACCATAGCCGGGATGAATCGCATCTGCACCCGACTTTTCCACCACATCCAAAATCACATCTGCACGCAGATAACTTTGGGAAGAAGGTGCAGCACCTACCAGATATGCTTCATCTGCCATCCGCACGTGCATTGCATTGGCATCTACCTCGGAGTACACCGCGACAGTAGAGATACCCAATTCACGGCAAGCACGGATCACACGGACCGCAATTTCACCTCGATTGGCTATCAAAATCTTTGTTGGCAATCGACTCATTGGTCAGCGCCGGATTCGTTATCCTGATTGGCTGCAAGTTCTGCAACCTTGGCCTTGACATTGTCTTCACCCAAAGCGATATTGAGAACCTCTTCCATACGAGAGCAGAAATAAATCTCCAAATCGTTTCGAATCTCTTCTGGAATATCGGGCAGATCTTTTTGATTTTTACTGGGCAGGATTACGCGTTTAATACCAGCACGATGAGCAGCCAAAACCTTTTCTTTAATACCACCAACCGGAAGAACAGCACCGCGAAGAGTCGCCTCTCCAGTCATCGCCAGTTTGGAGTCGACTTTGAGGTCGGTAAGCAATGAAACAATCGCGGTCAGCATCGTCACACCTGCAGAAGGTCCATCTTTTGGAATGGCACCTGAGGGAACATGAATATGAATATCCAATTTATTGAAGAGCTCATCCGCAATCCCGAAATTCGATGCAGAGGCCTTCACAAAACTCGAAGCAACACTGACAGATTCCTTCATCACATCGCCCAATGAACCTGAAAGCTTCATCTGCCCCTTTCCACGCATTTTGGTCGCTTCAATAAAGAGGATGTCACCACCAACAGATGTCCATGCAAGACCTGTGGCCACACCACTTACGGATGTACGCTCAGCAACATCATTAAAGAACTTAATCGGACCTCGAACCTCTTCGACCTTTTCGGAAGTCATGATGATCTTGTCTTCGAGAGTCTCGGATGCGACATCTTTGGCTACTGAACGACAAAGTGCAGCCACTTCACGCTTTAGGGTCCGAACACCTGCTTCTCTGGTATAGGATTCGATAAGGAAACGAGTTCCTTCATCTTCAAAACCGATGTGCTCATCTGTAATCCCATGTTCTCCCATTTGCTCGGGTATGATGTATCCATTTGCAATTGAGAGTTTCTCTTCCATCGTGTATCCGGAGAGGTCAATTATCTCCATTCGATCCCGGAGAGGACCCGGAATCGGAGAAGCCAAATTCGCAGTTGCAATGAAAAGTACCTTGGAGAGATCAAAAGGAATATCGAGATAATGATCCATGAACGAGTGATTTTGCTCAGGGTCGAGAACCTCCAATAATGCCGAAGAAGGATCACCTCGATAATCGGCACCCAATTTGTCTATCTCATCCAACACAATGACAGGATTGTTGGTTCCAGATTTTTTTATCGCCTTGATCAGCTTCCCAGGTTGCGACCCAATATAGGTTCGACGATGTCCTCGAATCTCGGCTTCATCACGGACACCTCCCAATGAAATGCGAATCATTTTGCGACCCAAAGCTTTTGAGACAGAGGTTGCAAGAGAAGTCTTTCCAACACCAGGAGGACCAACCATACACAAGATGGGACCTTTCATATCATTTTTGAGCTTACGCACAGCGAGGAATTCAATGATCCGCTTCTTGACTTTATCCAAACCAAAATGATCCGAATCAAGCGTATCTCTTGCTCTTTGAATATCGAGATTGTCTTTGCTGGATATCGACCATGGAATGTCAATGAGCCAATCGATATAGGTTCGGCTGACGGTATACTCAGCAGCACTCGGATTCATGCGCGCCATTCTCTTCAATTCTTTGAGCGCAACTTTTTCCGCTTCTTCAGTCATTCCCGCTTTCTTAATTTTGCGTTTCAGTTCTTCGATATCATCTTGTCGATCGTCACTTTCTCCAAGCTCTCGCTGAATGGCTTTGAGCTGCTCTCGAAGAAGATACTCACGCTGTGCCTTATCCATTTCTCCTTTGACTGTAGATTGGATCTTGTTGGATAATTCGAGAACCTGTATCTCTTTGCGCAACAGAGCCAGTACCTTATCGACTCTTTCTGATACATCGATTGTAGAGAGTAGCTCTTGCTTCTCTTCCATATCGATGTTGTGAAGATACATCGATACAATATCTGCAACCTTGCTGGCTTCATCTGTTGAGCGAACCAAAAAACTTGCTTCCGTAGGAATCTGGGGTGAAACATCAAACACTTGCTGCGCGGTCTTGCGAAGATCTTCAAGCTTGTCTTCGAGCATTTCGTCTTCTTCAGCTTCTGCAATCACTTCGACATCTGCGAATAAACAATCATCCTCTTCGAAAAAATTGAGCATTCGAATTCGAGACACACCTTGTATGACCACAGAAAGCTTATTCCGAGGCATTTTCACACGCTTGATAATCTTTACCATGGAACCGATCTCGTGGAGGTCAAACTCACCTGGGTGCTCTTTGTTGGGATCTCGTTGCGAGAATACAGCCATATACTTTCCATCAGTGAGTTGATTCCCAGAGAAGGCTTCGCGTACCGCTTCAACAGACTTTGGTCGTCCCACACTGATCGGACCAGCAAGAACAGGAAAAATAACAGTGTTGCGTATCGGAAGAATCGGAAGACGCAACACTCGGGGAGAACTGGATGACATGAACACCTCATATGAAATTATAGTTATGTATTATACCCATCATGGAATATGACAAGGGAAAAATTCAGACTCAAAGAATTCAACCTTCAAATTCTACCTTTCAAAAGTCATGCCACTTACAAATCTTTCTTCTCCTATGGCATACGATCGTTGGCTCGTAAATATTTTTCCAGTACACGTAATTCCATCCCGTATGACAATATCGGCAAGACAATCGGCTGGTGAATATCTCTTTCCAAATCCCAAACCCAAAATGGTCCTTCTATGATCCATGGAACGCTGAGCATTTTTTTTAGGTTTTGCTCCAGCAGTTTGGTCTTCTCTTTTTTTCTTGCATCATCCAATTCTCGATACATGCCTTCTACGATTCGAAAGTCCAAAACAATGTATCGAAAGCCATCTTGCTGAATCTGTAACAATGGAGGGATGTCCATATCCTTCGTAGGCAT
>JACLAC010016918.1_pt1 | contig 19520 bp, 12 predicted proteins | sample 8027881 | NCBI WGS metagenome assembly JACLAC01 (sample SAMN15725517, study PRJNA655200) | protist metagenome | isolation source: fluorescence activated cell sorting (FACS) single amplified genomes of... | place: Spain: Blaines Bay Microbial Observatory, Mediterranean Sea | collected 2016-01-19 | reverse complement strand
AGTACATCTTACGCGATCGCGGTGTCATCTGAGCGAACAAGCTTTATCGCCAAGCCTAGCAAAGCCTCATGCGCCGTGCCCTAAGAAAAAATTAAGCTATAATTAGTACTGATTTTTTTGGAGAGGGGGTCTGCATCTTGCAGCAGAACATAAGACAGGGGTGAGCCCAGGTCTCATGAGGCGCTTCCATTCGCCTGAAATAATGGGGGGCATTATTTCACGAAGATTGAATCACCAGAAGTGAGAGCACCCAGGTGATTCATCCATTTCTCACCTAGGCCCACAATTGACATCATGCAAGAATGTTCCCTTTTTCTGAAATATCTGTAATTTTTATTCTTAAATACTGTTTTCAATTAGTTTAATTCCTTTTCGTAGACATTTTCCAAGTACATGTCCAGCCTTCTTTCGCTTGCCCATCCGACACTCTTTGCCGAATAATTGACCATATCTGGAATTTCACGTTTCGGTTTTTCAGTAAATTCCCTAAAATCCATTTGTCAGATTTCTTTCGCTCCTGTTCGTATTTCGTTCCCGCAAATTGAATAGAGTTATGAACTCAGATAGCACTTTCAGTATTGGCATTGATCTAGGCACAACTAATAGCGCCTTAGCTTTCATTCATCATGAAGAAGCTGAAAAGAGCCAGATCCTCTCCATTCCACAATTGATCGATCGGAATTTGCTCGATGAGCTTCCGGCACTTCCTTCTTTTCTGTACTACCCTCTGGAAGAGGAGTCGTCCAGTTTACTTGGACACTTACACTGGGAAACAGCCAACGTCCATTTGGTTGGAACGGGAGCTCGGGTGCTGGGAGAGAAAAACCCCCAGCGCCTGGTCAGTTCTGCCAAGTCCTGGCTGGGTCATCCAGAGGGTCAAAAACAAGCTATCCTACCACTCTATTCACCAGAGGATCTGACCAAGATTTCTGCAGTTGATGCAGCAACAGCCTATCTACAGCACATGCGAGAAGTCTGGGATGAAAGTCACTTGCAGGAATTGATATCTGATCAACAGGTTATAATTACTGTTCCGGCATCCTTCGATGCGGTCGCCAGAGAACTAACACTTCAGGCTGCCACCGCTGCAGGATTTTCAACGATCACCCTGCTGGAAGAACCCATTTCAGCTTTTTATGCCTGGCTTGCAGAGAACGGAGAAAATTGGCGGGATCAAGTCAGCATTGGTGACTTGATCCTTGTTTGCGATATCGGAGGAGGCACCACTGATTTTAGCCTCATTCTTGTTCGTCAAGAAGAAGGCTCCCTCCAGCTTGACCGCATTGCTGTCGGAGATCACATCCTGTTAGGCGGCGACAATATGGATTTGACCCTCGCTCGAAACCTGCAACTTAAAATGCAGGAGGAAGGACGTCAATTACAGCAATGGCAGTTTTTTGGTTTAGCCCATTCATGTCGTAAGGCAAAAGAACAACTGCTGCAGGATGTCAAATTGGACAGTGTCAGTGTGGTAGTGCCAGGCCGTGGAAGTCGTCTCGTGGGGGGAACCATCTCTTGCGAACTCACCCGCCGTGAACTGGAAGAAGCCTTGTTGGAAGGATTTTTTTCAACTTGCGGTGTGGAAGACAGACCAACACAACATACTCAGCGCACAGGATTACGCACACTTGGTTTGAACTACGCTCAAGATTCCCGAATCCTCAGGCACTTAGCCCAGTTTCTTCATGATAGCCGACAAAGAATCGGTGACGAGGAGCTAACTGAAAATATCCTGAAGCAAGAGTTTCTTGCACCCTCTGCAATCCTGTTTAATGGGGGCGCTACGAAGGCTCCCCTGTTCAGAGATCGAATCGTTGAAACTCTCAATTGTTGGCTAGAGACCACCGAACAACCCAGACTGAAACTACTGGAATTGAGCGACCCAGATCTTGCGGTGGCTCAAGGTGCAGCTTACTACGGTAGTGTACAGAGAGGCTTTGGTCTTCGCATTCGCAGCGCCAACACATTCTCCTACTACATTGGAGTTGAATCCACGATGCCAGCCATTCCAGGAATGCCTCCTTTCATGAATGGGCTCTGCGTAGCACCATCTGGAATGGAAGAAGGCAGTGAAGTCCACCTACTAGGAATGGAATTCGGTTTGTTGGTTGGAGAAAATGCTCAGTTCCGCTTCTTCATTAGTCGGGAGCGCAAAGACGAAGCTGGAGATCTTGTAGAAAATGCTGAAGAGGAGCTAGAAGAACTAGCCAGTTTGGAAGTCTGTCTAGAAATGGAAGATACTACTGAATCACAGGTGGTTCCCGTACAATTGCGCACACTACTAACAGAAGTAGGTGCTCTGGAACTTTGGTGTGAGAAGACCGATGGATCACAGCAATGGAAACTCGAATTCAACCTGCGCAGCGAATAGTGTTAGGTCAGTGTGAGAGAATCGTCCAAAGGATTCGCCAGATCCAATGGTTGAATCTCAACAAAATGCAGCAAATCTGCACCGAGTTTGACCAGAGCAAATTGCTGAAACAGATCTCCAGCAAAATGCTTACGCAGGAACTGACGCAGAATTGTATGCTCAGGTTGGAGCAAAACACGATCGCAGAGGCCTAGATATTCTGCCTGGCGAATATCGATAAACTGCACAACCTGATTCATATTCATCTCACTAGTTTCAGAAGACAATCTAGTGAAATAAAAGCCTACTCGATGGCATAGATCTTCAAGTAAGTTTCCATAGAGAACAAGGCTCTCCAGAAAGGAAAAGTCCCGCAGCATCAGTTCGTGTAGTGCCTCACACTTGGTGTAAAACAGACTCGCCTGAATCTGCCCACGATCGTTGCACAGCTTGCGCTGATTGACGTTATACTCCCTCAAATTGCTGAGGTGCAGCAACAGCAGCTGACTAGTATGATCCCAACATGCTTTGCGCTCCTCCAGAATCTGTCCAACCTTTACGGCACGATTTAACAGATCCTGGATCAATTCCAATGGCAAATCTAGAGCAATACAATGAGCTAGAGTGAAGGGTCGCTTGGTCCCTCGAATACCGGGCATTGCGGGTCGCCAAGCCCAAAATGGGGTCCGAGCCATCTCCAACAATCCCCCAAAGGGCATCTCTTTTTGTTGCATCCAATGTTCACAAAGACGCTCGCACAGACGCTCATCCTGAACCAGATTGATCCGGCGACGACCCTTGCGATCACGGAGTCCATCTAACGAAAAGACATGTGGCAACAAGTCCACAAGAGGTGCTTCGCCAGCAAAATTCTGGTTTGCAGGATGGTGCTGCAAGTTTTCCGTCATGGTTCCGTATATTTCTGGTTTGTGTTAGTTTTTGATTTATAATGTTCTTTACAAAGATAGACTTGCTGTAATTTTGTCAAGTCAGGTTGGTTTCCGGGAATTTATCACATCCATATTCTGTCCCGTTTACATCCAAAAGTGCTATGCCTACAAATTCTACCCCCCCACTCGTCACAGCCTTACGGAAAAAAGATGCCTACCTCGATTCTGTCAGTAAGATCCGCTTTCAAGAAACGGTCTCTTCTTATCTGTTCAAAGCTAGCAACCACTTTTACAAGATCAAAAAGGCTGATAGTGAACATACAAGTTTAGCGGTTAAACAGGCTTTTTGCCAAGAAGAAGCCAAATTACTACATAGACTCAACGGGGAGGATTTACAGGCCGAGGTACTTCCTGTTTATCAGAATGGAAAAAGTTTCGGCTTCAAGAATGAAGTCGGGGCTACAGCTGTAGACTATGCACTTAAAACAACTGCGCTAAGCGAACGCAACCTGGTAAGCTATCTGCTGGATCAGAAAAAACTCTCACTGATTGCTGTCGGACGAATCGCCCGCAAACTCGCCCAAGCACATTCAGATTTTCCTACAAACGACAGGACCGCACAAGAACGAGGACGAGCAGAGGTACTGCGTTCGCTATGTGAAGACATGCTTTACCAGATGAAACGCCACTTGGACGAGTCATTTACCCAACCTATTAGGGATATGATTCGCCACCCACTGGACAAATTTTTTGATGAGCAAAATCGGCTTTTTCAGCGCAGAATTCGTAAGCATCGAATCGTTGAGGGACATGGTGCACTGCTACCTGAACACATACATGTCAAAGGCCAGACTGTAATATTTCTAAGCCCTCAGGAAGCCCAGAAGAAATATGTAATTCTAGATGCTGCCAACGATGTGGCAACCTTCTCTGTAGAGTTGTTGCGCCAACAAGAAGAAGAGCTAAATAGTAGTTTTCTGGATCGGTACCTACGAACTTCTAGGGATCGTACCGATATGAAACCCTTGCTTCCAGTTTACCAGATGTATGCAGCACTAAGACTGGGAGTCACTAGCTGTGAGATGCGCACCGCAATGGCTTGGAAAGAAGAAGAACGCGAAGCTTTTCGGCAGAGAGCCGTACAGTACTTCAATATTGCTGTCCGGTTTGCTCGGCAACTACCTCACTAATCATCGTCAACCCCAACAAGCCATCTCTCCCTCTATCTTCGACTGAAATCCAGAGTAATGAGACATTTCGTCCAAAAATTTGGTGGCACCAGCCTTGGCACAGCCAAGCGCATGAAAGGGGTCGCTCAAATTATAGTAGACCATCTAAAACAACATCATCGAGTCACCGCTGTCGTTTCGGCGATGAGCAGCTATAATAAGACAGAAGGAACCACTAGCAGACTACTGGAAGCTGGCAGTTTAGCGCTCCGTGGAGGGCCCTTCTATCGAATGATTGACCTTGTAGAGGAAAGCCACAACGAGGCTTTCAGCGCGGCCGTCCGTAATCCAGAAATTCAGGAACAACTCCGAGAATTTGTTCATCGAGAATTGCGTTCGCTGAAATCCTTTCTAGAAGCAATCCACGTAATTAGAGAGATTTCACCACGCAGCCAGGATCTGATTGTCGGTACTGGAGAGCGTCTCTCTGCGCGGTTGTTGAGTGGAGTGCTTCAAGACTTGGGAATTGATGCTGAATACGTTGATTTGTCTGAAGCCCTCCTAGAAAGTGAGCCTGCTCCCGATGGACGTGCGCTCTTTCCTTATCTGCAACATCAATTTGGCCAGTACCTTCCTAAGGAGACAGGACGGACTGCCGTGATCACAGGATTTTTTGGCTTTGTTCCTGGAGGAATCATTGACCGTGTCGGTAGAGGATATACCGACCTAACTGCTGCCCTGATCGCTGCAGAGACCAAAGCCGACGAACTGCAGGTCTGGAAAGAAGTTGATGGGATTTATTCCGCAGATCCTCGCAAAGTCCCTGCAGCCTCCGTACTACCAGAAATTTCACCAGCTGAGGCTGCCGAACTGACCTATTTTGGCTCTGAAGTATTGCATCCCTTTACCATGGAGTGTGCTATCAAGGCCAATGTGCCAATTCGAATCAAAAACACCTTTTACCCAGAGAAACCCGGTACTATTATCGTCCCTGTCAAGTTGACCGAACAAAGAAAACAGCGGAACAAAACAGCTGTGGCAGTTACAACCAAACACCACGTCAGCATTCTCAACATTCACTCAAACCGAATGCTGAATTCGACCGGCTTTATGGCGCAGGTATTTGAACTATTCAAGAAGCACCGAGTTGTGATTGACTTGGTTTCAACATCAGAAGTCAACATCTCCTGTACGGTTGACCGCTTGGATAATGTTCAGCCCATGATTCACGACATGGAAGAATTCGCTGATGTAACCCTGGTTCGTGACCGGGCAATACTGAGCTTGGTAGGAGAGGGGATGCGCTACGCTACAGGCACTGCAGGACGGATGTTTATGGCGCTGGCCCAGCAACAAATAAATTTAGAGATGATTACACAAGGCGCTTCTGAGATCAACATTTCCTGCGTAATTCGGCAAGAGGACTCCCCCGAAGCACTACGCATCATTCACAAGACCTTTTTAGAATCAAATACGGAGGCCAATGCGAGCAGCTGAGCGTGAGCAGTTTTTTCAGAATCTCAGCAAAGCGATTCCAGAACCTATCACAGAATTACAACATGCTAACACCTTCGAACTACTGATCGCCATTATCCTTAGTGCGCAAACGACAGATGCCGCTGTCAACAAGGTGACTCCATCTCTCTTTGGCAATTATCCTACTCCACAAAAACTTGCTCAGACTACACCAGAAAAAGTATTGACCCATATCAAGACTCTAGGTCTTGCTCCCACTAAAGCCAAAAATATTGTTAAAACTGCTCGACAGCTTTGTGAACATCATCAAGGAGAAATCCCCGAAGACTCTGAAGCTCTGCAGGCCTTGCCCGGTGTGGGACGCAAAACTGCAAACGTGCTTTTGAACACAGCTTTCGGGCATCCTGTGATTGCCGTGGACACTCACGTATTTCGAGTTTCTAACCGCACAGGATTAGCATGTGGAAAAACTGTGGAAGAAGTCGATCGCAAACTAGCTCGTAATGTTCCTCCAAATTGGCGCAAAGATGCCCATCACTACCTGATTCTACAGGGCCGCTACACTTGCAAGGCACGAAAGCCTCTTTGTGGGAAATGTCCCGTGCTTCATGAATGTTCTTATCCGAATAAGGAAATTCAGAAGGTGAACTGACTTGAACCAAGATCGATTCTGAAATCTGACTGTAATCCACGGTTTTTGCTCAGTTAGAACATGATTATCTCAAACTGTTCAAGGACTGACTTAGGAAGCAAAAGAGATTGCTATTCAGGGCTGAACGACGAAAGGGTAAGCAATTCCACTGTAGAAGAAGTACGGGCTGAGGGCCAGATTTTCAGCTAGTTCTAGAAGATAATCATCAGTTGATTCTTGATAGTCCTTTCTGCGAATCGCCCAGTTGCGATTCTCTGCTTGGAAGCGTAGGTCATACACTCCAAAATCTAGTAGCGCCCGCTGATCCTCCAGATTCCAATACAATATATCTGCAGCAAATTCACGTCTTTGATCCGTACTACGCACTGCAATTCTGTCTCCCTGCAATAGGAGTTCATACTGAACCAATCGAGGTGGGTTCCATTCCTGTGGATTTTGTTGACGCAACAGCACTCGAGAACGATCAGCAATCAAGTATCTCGATGGCACCATAGTTGTCGGAAAATCAAGCTGTCCTTGAACACGCAATGGTTGAATTTCTCGAAAATCAATAAACTTTTGATATTCTCGACGAGATAGACCAGAAGGCTCGCTTCGTGCCAGTTTCAGCCCAATGGATTGCACTGAATATTGAGCAAAGATTTGAGGATTTTGACGATAGGTCAAATCTTCGACAAAAAAGATCCCACTCTCACTTAAAATCGGTGCCGTGATTGTTTTGCCAGCAGGAGTATTGAAACGAATTTGCAACTGCATTTCATCAGCGAGCCTTACGTTTGTCTGAAGCTGTTCAAACTCGAACCGCACTCGACCACTGAGCAAGATATGTGACCATAGCTTTTCTTCTTCAGCAGCTTCTGCCAAGTTAGGATCCTGCTGACGAACAGCCTGCAAACGAGCAAAGGCTTTAACTCTTTCCCCAGCAGCCAAGTACTCCCGATAGCGCTGAAGGTTATCCTTGGCAACATGACGGTTCACTCGCAGGAGAGCCCCGAGATAGACCGAATTGCCCGGATTGGCGATAACCGCTTCCCGGTAGGAGGTCGAAGCTTCTTCCCAACGTTCTTCTGCTTCCAATCGTACTCCCTGATCGTAAGCGAACGAGCATCCCAGCAGGGGTAGACTCAATAATAGCAGTAATGCGTATTTCCAGAATTGTCGCACGTCACTCCACCTTAGAAATTGGATAATTTGGAGCCTCTTCCGTGATGAAGACATCATGAACATGACTTTCTCGTAGTCCAGCCGAGGTGATTCGGACGAATTGTGCCTGCTCTTGCAGCTCCACAATATTTCGACAGCCAGTGTATCCCATTCCGGAGCGCAATCCTCCTACAAACTGATAGACCATTTCTGCTAGTGATCCTTTAAAAGGCACTCGGCCTTCAATCCCTTCTGGTACTAATTTTGATTCTTCAATATTGTTTTGAAAATAGCGATCTTTGCTACCTTCCTTCATCGCACCCATTGATCCCATTCCACGATACAGCTTGTAACGACGACCCTGGTAAAGAATCACTTGGCCTGGAGTTTCTGCTGTCCCAGCAAATAAGCTACCTATCATCACGGAGTCTGCACCAGCCGCTAGGGCTTTCACAATATCACCTGAGTACTTGATTCCTCCATCGGCAATTATAGGAATTCCACAACGTCTCGCCACGCTTGCTGACTCACTAATCGCTGTAATTTGAGGCACACCAATACCAGCAACCACTCTCGTTGTACAAATTGAGCCTGGCCCAATTCCGATTTTGACAGCATCGACTCCTGCCTTGATCAAAGCTTCACAACCAGAGGCAGTAGCAATATTTCCTGCAACAATTTCTAGCTCAGGAAAGGATTCGCGAAGTTCTTGGATGCTTTGTAGGACCTTACTAGAATGTCCGTGTGCTGTATCCAACACAACGAGATCGACGCCTCTACTGATTAATGCCGCTGTACGTTCCATCAAATCTCGGCTTGTACTCACAGCAGCACCAACCCTTAAACGTCCTCGATCATCTTTGTTGGCATTTGGGTATTTGCGGGACTTCTCAATGTCCTTGATCGTGATCAAACCAAGCAGCTCATAGCCTTCTGAGACAACGAGCAATTTCTCGATACGATGGGTATGCAACAGAGTTTTCGCTTCCTCGAGATCAATTCCTGGAGAGACTGTGACCAGTCGATCCCGCCCGCTGGTCATCACAGAGCCCACTTTTTGATCCAGATTGGTCTCAAAACGTAGATCTCGATTCGTCAGAATACCAACTAACTCCGTGCCACGGGTTACAGGAACTCCAGAGATGCGATAGCGCTCCATCAACTGTAATGCATCTTTCAGTGGTTGTTCAGGCTCAACTGTGATCGGGTCAGAGATCATTCCACTCTCTGACCGTTTGACTCGATCAACCTGAGCAGCTTGTTCCTCCACACTCATATTTTTGTGAATCACCCCAAGACCACCCTCCTGTGCTATACTAATAGCCACTTGGTGTTCTGTAACAGTATCCATTGCCGCACTCAGTAGAGGAATGTTGCAATCCAAGTGTCGGGTCAGCCGAGTTTGAACAGAAACTTCGTGAGGTAGGATGTCTGAATAGGCGGGTACAAGAAGAACGTCATCGAAGGTCAAACCTTCCGTAATGCGATTCTGCAGCATAAGCTTCCTTTTTACAGCACAGCCAGAGGTGCCGGCCAGCATCCATGGGGCAAGAAAAATTTCCTTAATTTCGCACAACAAACTACAGAACTCAATTAAATTTCCAGTTTAACACACAATCCCACCCAACAGAGAGTAGGAAAAAACTTGTCAAAAAATCATGAACTCGATATTTATTGGTGTTTTCAATCTTTTACCTTCAGTGAGTTGCGCAGATGAAGCGAACCTACCAACCCAATAATCGTCGGCGGAAAATGAAGCATGGCTTCCGCGCACGGATGGCGACTAAGAATGGCCAAGCCATCATCAAGCGACGACGAGCCAAGGGACGTAAGCGACTATCCGCTTAGTGACCTCAAGGTGTTATCCAAAGCAGGTACGCCTTTGTGGCAGGAGCAAAGTGGCGCGCATCTTTCAGTATGGGGACTACCAAGGATTAGGACTGATCAGCATCAAGTACCTCGCTAGTCCTAGTCCCGAGAGTCGCTTTCTGGTCACGGTAAGTAAGAAAGTGGGACATGCTCCTTTGCGAAATCGATTGAAGCGTTTGCTTCGAGAAGCAATTCGCCACCACCGACATCAAATCTGCCAGCCTGCGGATGTCTGCTTCATGATCACTAATAAACCACGGCGCCCTGTCGAGCAGACTTACATTGAGAGCACGGTTCACCAGGCTTTCCAATTTCTTAACGCCCAGACTGCTGAAAATTAAACAGCATGGACGTTCCCTCTGCATCCCATCCTGAGCAACCACTCTCAAGAATACTGTCCCGAGGATTAATCGCCTGCATTAGGCTTTACCAACACTGCCTGTCTCCGCTTTTACCTAGATCATGCCGCTTCTACCCAAGCTGTTCCAGCTATGCGCTGGAGGCTCTACAAAGTTATGGCTTAGGTAAAGGTGGCTGGATGGCGCTCCGAAGAGTTCTTTGCTGTCATCCTTTTCATCCTGGGGGATACGACCCTGTCCCTGACAAGCACGCTGAACCCACTAAATCTTCAAACCTCTGACCCGGCCTGTAATCACTATGGAGAAACAAACCCTTCTAGCAATCGCTCTGTCGGCTGCTGTGCTGATTGGCTGGCAGTTCCTCTTTCCACCACCGCCACCAACTTCTATAACGACACCAAGTGCTACTGAGGTATCTCCAACCGCAGCGTTAGAAGAGAACGAATTGGCTGTTTCTGAAAACTCTGTTTCTCCTCTGAGTGCTCGTCTACAAAATGTGGACGAAAGCCAGCCCGCTAAACAAGTTTTTGTTGAAACCCCACGTTACCGCTTGACCTTTAATACTAGGGGTGCAGTTGCTGAGAGTCTGCTGCTTCAGGAGTATCAACACAACAAGGGACGACTGACCATCAGCACATGGCTTCCCTATCTCACATCATTCTTGGGCGCTAGCAACGAAGAGATCGTCACAGAGGAAAACAAGGTGAATATGTTCGCCAATGATCTCGACAACGTGAATCAATTTGCTGTCGAGTTAGAAGAAGATCCTCAGCTTTCTGCCCTACTCCAACGTACTGTTTTTTCTGAATCACAGGAAGATCTATTTCTTGAAGAAGGGACAGCCTCCCTACAGTTCGTCTCTCCTGTTGTTGACGGACTCCAGTTGATCAAGACCTTCGAGTTCTTCGCTGATTCTTTCCAGATAGGCTATCGGGTACAGGTAATCAACCGCTCTCAGGAAGCAAGGTCTTTGCGGATTCGACACGTCTTTGGGGAAGGCCGAGTTCAGAATGATGACTATCAACAACAAGGGGCTCATACCGGACCGGTATACTTTGTTGAAGAAAGCGTGGAGACTGAAACAAACAGTGATGTCCAACAAGAGTTTCAAGTGGCAAACGCTGAGTGGTTTGGAGTCGAAGATCAGTTCTTCCTGAATGCAGTTCGGGCTGAATCACCAATCCGTTTCGCCTACTTCCGTTCTACCGCTGCTCTGGTGGATCAAAGATCTATGCTGCGCCCGTACTTTGGGGCACGCTTACCTTTGGTGAGCCTACAGCCAGATCGACAGATTGAATCAAATTTTTGCACCTACTTTGGGCCAAAGTTAGAAGACGAAATGTTAAAATTTGGTCACAATCTGCGTGAATCAAATGCGATGTTTTTGGAAACGCTAGCGGCACCACTGCTGACACTGTTGCACTGGATCTTCAGCTATGTTGGTAACTATGGAATCGCCATCATTATCCTGACCATCATCGTTCGATTGCTTCTGTTCCCATTAACTTACAAGGGAATGAAGGGGATGAAGCGCATGCAACAGCTGGCTCCACGAATGAAAAAAATTCAGGAGAAGCACAAGGATAACCGAGAAAAGTTGAACCAAGAGATGATGGAATTGTACCGCAAGAACAAAGTCAACCCACTCGGGGGCTGCTTGCCGCTACTTCTACAAATTCCTGTCTTCATCGCTCTTTATAGCGCTCTCTCTGGTGCTGTTGAACTGCGTCATGCGCCCTTCATGCTCTGGCTCTCAGACATGTCTGCTCCTGACGGTCTTGGAATCACACCAATTCTGATGGGAGTGAGTCTCTACTTCCAACAAAAACTGACTCCCACAGCTGCTACGATGGACCCCATGCAGGCGAAAATCATGCAGTATCTCCCGCTAGTGTTCACCATTTTTACTTTCACTTTCCCTGCTGGGCTAACACTCTACTGGTTGACCAGTAACTTGCTTTCAATTGCGCAACAGCAACTGCTCAATCGAATCAAGACCCCAGAACTTCGGGACTAGCAGGCCTCTGGCATGCTTCAATTCCTCACTCCTTTGTGGCTGCTGGCCCTCCCAACAGTCATTCTACCTTGGCTTTGGCCGCTGCTAAAACCAAGGACGCGCCAGCCTCAGCCTTTCTCCGCTTTTTTCCTGCTGCCTCCAGAAACATTGCAGCAGCAACTTAGATTTTCTCGCGAAGATTTTTGGATCAAAATTCTGCGCAGTCTATTGGTACTACTCGCTGTACTTTTGCTATCACGCCCTTACTGGGTGGAGAAACCTCTTCCGTTAGAACTATGGGTCGTTGATGACAGTGCCAGCTTGACGACTCAGCCTTCACTACAGTCCAATCTACCAGCAGGAATACAACCACTTCTGCTTTCAGAATTATTTCCACCCCCAGCAAAAACACCAGTACAAACCAAGTTTCCTGGAAACTTTTTTGCTGGCACACCCAATCTGGGAGAGATCGGACAAGCCATCATGCAATCGCGACCAGAAACGGAACGCAATCGTCGACTGATTGTCAACTTGGTATCTGATTTTCAGCGTTCCCAATACTGGCCCTATGCTCCCGTTGCACTACCAATTGAGTGGCGTTTTGAAAGACCACAAGGGCTACAATCCACACCTAATTTAGGAATGCGGAAGCTCCGTGTAAAAACAGAAGGGAAGCTAAGCGCAGTCCTTGAGGTAGAACTCTTTGGGGAACAACCACAGTCTACAGAAGTACGCATCACTGTGGAGCAAGGATCTCAAAAGCTGCATGAGTCAGTCATCAGTTGGAAAGGCACATCAGAGCGTCAGCGATTAGCACTAAGTCCTGAATATGAGCATCACGCACCTTTACAGATATTGATTGAACCTCAGCTACCAGATCCTGACTATGACAATCACTATTACTTTCAATCTTCGCGAGGAGATGATCTGCGGGTGGGGTTGCTAAGTACTGAGGGAGTTTCTGCACTTTACCGGTACGGACTGCATCCATTGAAATCGGCACTGAATGCCAATGACTTCTTCTCTTTCCTATTCAGCAATCCAGAAACTCTGAAGGCGGCAAACCCTGATCTTGTGATTCTGCTGGCTGATGATCCAAGAAGATTTGAAGACGTCTACCCCGAAACTCCGATCCGTCTGTTCGTACCAACTCGTCCAGCAGACTGGAGCAACTTAGCAATAGACAATCACAGCCTGTTACCTAAAGAGCAACTCGCTCTTGACTGGAGAAAAGCCAACCTCGGGCCTGAGTGGTTGATTGAACAATCCATACAGGGCTTGCATCAAGCAACTGCCCAACAACTTTGGCTGTTGGATACTGGCGTCTCAAATGCTTGGGGGCCTCTCTACCAGCAGCAAAACTTCGTAGACCAGCTTCGGGACTGGCTGAGTTATCTCTGGCAAAAACATCCGAGGCGTCAGTTGGGGAGCTTGAAGGTGGGTCAACAGGTTGTAGGAGTCACACCCGGATGGCGATGGCCGGGACACTACGAACTAAAAGACGATAATCTTACACTAGCCTTCGCAGTCAATTTGGCTGAACAGGAAAGTCTGCCAGCGCTGATGACCGAAGAGGCACTAAAACAGATGCAGAGTTTTTTCACTGACCAGGCAGCATTTCTAAATCGCCAGCAGGCCGCTAGTGACACTCTACAAGACTGGCTGCGTTGGTTGCTTTTGCTGCTGTTGTTATTGGAAGTGCTTTGGGTACTGAAACGATTCTTGAAACCAGAGACATCTACAAAATGATTGCCTTCCCACTTTTCCTGGAAAATTCCAGAGATTTTTAGGTCTTAATCAGGCATCACATTACGAATGACCTCCTGCTCACTAGGGGGCAACAAGAAGATACTTTCAATGTCCTGGACCATGTGCTTGGGCACCGCCTGAGAAATATGATAATTTCCTTTTCGTCCAAGAATGACATCCAGAAAACGCGTCATCAGCTCTTTGGGGGACATAAACATACCATCTGAAAATCGCAGATGACGCTGCTTATCTCTTGGCACAATGAAGTCCCCACGATCTTCGCTGTATTCGAGTTCTATCCCACTTGCGTTGAAGAAACCATAAGCCAGCACCTTTGCTTCAGCAACTCCCTTGAGGAACTCCCAGAGCGTGTCCGCATCATTCAGCAGAGTATCCATCATCTTGCTTTCCGATGCTGGTTCCTCTGAATCAAAGTCTCGACCGACTCGTTCCACATAGCCACTGAATGTATGAGATTTCTCCAAGACTTCTAGGATCATTCTGGCCTGCCGTGAACGCAAGGTGAGGATATTGCGCTTCAGTATGCCCATCACATCCGACTCATAAGGCTCAAATCGGCCACGATTTTCTTCTCGAGATTGTCCAAGCTTACTGATCATTTTCGAAGCACTGGGCTGACTTGGATCCGCTTTTGGTTGGGCCTTTTTCGCTGGTGCTGGTGCTCGTGCATCTGTATCAGTCACATGTGCTTGGGATGCCAGAGTAGCCAAGCGTAATTGAACCGGCTCCATGATTTCCTTCATTTCCCTGCCGAAAATTTGCTGCTGTTGTTGTTGTGGATCCAGTAACTGTTCAATCATCCATACCAGATCGTTCCCTCCGCGCCAGCTATCTTGCAGATGCTGCTGAAGACTTACGGCTCTACCAGCATAGATGCGCTGCATCTCCTTGACTTCTCCTGCTGCATCACTTTCTGCAGAGCCAAATCCTTTGGGAAAGAAACTTCCTGCCTGTTGTAAGCTGGTCACAATCGACTGGAAGAGTTCATAGACGTTGCCCAGAGAAAAAGCTGCTCCTGAGAGAGCATCTCGCTCATCGTAGGCCTGATTGAGAATCTGATAGACTTGTAGAGAAGGCATCTCCGGTTCAGCATCCAAACGCTCAATTGCTTTATTGAGCTGCCGAGCATAACTACCCATCGTATCTCGACCATCACGCATCAGGCGCAACGCACTCAGGATGCCCTCCTCGACCTGAAGATGAAACAACCTCCGACCTTCCATGGATGTCTGTAGTTGCCAAGTTACTTTCTCTGTAGAGTGGGCAATCCGGTCTCCTCTTTCTAACAATCCACTAACCGCTTTCAGCGCCCTAGCAAGAAACAATGCGGAGACAGTGTGTGGTCGGCAGGAATCATATACCTTCCCGAACGCCAGAGAAAGGTTGAAGAGAATACTCTGCACCTGTCGCAATGTCTGCCCAACAGTGTTCAAATTGGTGGAGACAAAGTGAATGAATGTCATGTCAGAGATGCATTTTTCTCTGAACTCTTTGAGCAATTGTGGGCCGTTGCCTGGTGATTCCTTAAAGCTCTGCTGGAGGTACTTGAGGTGCTTGTCCGCAAAACGAAATGGTTCCAGTGGAACGTGGAGATCCTGCAACTTCAGCGTCAGATCAACACAAATTTGCTCAAATTCTGCACGCTGTTCGACGGGAATTTGTTGAACACTAGAATGATACTGGTCAATGCGTGTTTGAATACGTTCTAAGCGTTGATAAACTGTATCGAGGGTGCGCTCTGGTTCTTTGACCTGAGGCTGCTTGAGAAAGGCCCACAGAATTTGATCCTGAACCGTCAGCAGTTTCTGAACATGATTGAAAAAGGAATAGATGATCTGTAGTTCAGCGGCCTGCAGACGGTAGTTAAGATCCTTAAATTGAGGCGAGGTAAGAAGTTTTTGTGCAAGGGGCTCGAAGGATTTGATCTGCTCCTGGACAAACTGTTGCTGCTCAGGTGACATACGAATTTCTTCTGGCAACAGAGGCCAACGTTGCTGTTCCGCAGCTTTCGCCAAGGCCTGCACTCCTTGCCAGGCAATTTGGACAGCATCCGCAATCCGCAATCCCTTTGGCTCTGTCAGATAGAAACCATACTCAAGGCAGAGATGAACACAATGACAAAGATGAACGATGCGCTCGCTCATACCCATGAATAACGTTGCTTGCCTTTGGAAAATCTCATTTGAGCGACACTTCTGTGTCAACTCGGAATTCAATTGATTAATTTCCTGTAGGGTCGCTACAATGTTTTTCTGATCTTCTGGGCGGATGAACCAAAGATTTTCCTTGGTGAAAATCGTTTTGATGAACTGCTGAATTTCCTGAGTCTCCTGCTGTGAGCGCCGAAGTTGGGGAACACTGCTGCTACGTTGGGTTTTCAGGGAAGACTGCTTCTGACGAAGGCTCGCGGCTACTTGTTCGCTGGACAAAGCACACCTATTTCAACTGAGGGAAGCAATTAAGTTCGACCGATCACCGCTCTTTCTACGGGGCTTCTAAGCTCCACGAACCAACCAGACTGGCAGAGGCAGCGAACGAATCATGCAAAATCGATCTAGGATTCTCGACGCTATCGCAAAACCACACGACATTCAAACTCTCAATACTCAAGAATTAGAGCAACTATCAGATGACTGTAGGCAACGCATCATCGAGGTCACTAGCCAAAAGGGTGGACACCTTGCTTCCTCACTTGGGGCCGTAGAGATCGCAGTAGCACTTTTCAAAGTGTTTGATTTTCGTCGAGATCGAGTTGTCTGGGATGTAGGACACCAAGCTTATACTCACAAGTTGCTCAGTGGACGCAATGAGCACTTCGGCACACTGGCTCAATATGGTGGCATCAAGAAATTCTTGAGTCGTGACGAGAGTTCCTATGACCACTTTGGAGCTGGCCATGCCTCCACATCGATCTCAGCTGCACTGGGAATGGCGTTCAGTCGAGACTTGCAACAGCAGGCCCACTACGTGGTTGCGGTCATTGGGGATGGTGCAATGACCGGAGGGCTGGCCTTTGAAGCATTGAACCACAATGGTTTTGCTGGCAAGAATATGATCCTGATTGTCAATGATAACGGCATGAGCATTGATCCAAATGTTGGTGCACTCTCCAAAATAATCACACGGGTCATTTCTTCACCTTCCTACAATTGGCTTCGTGAAGAAACAAGAGAATGGGCTTCAAGGGTTCCTTTCTCCGAACCACTCCAACACGCTCTACAAAAAATCAATACCTCTCTTAAGACCTTCCTCTTGCCAGGAATGCTTTTTGAGCAATTGGGCTGGCGCTATTTTGGACCAATCGATGGCCACAGCGTCGGAGAGTTGGTCGAGTTACTCTCCCATGTAAAAGATCTGGATGGGCCAATTGTTATCCACGCGCTGACACAGAAGGGCAAAGGCTACTCTTTTGCAGAAGAAGACGCCTTTACCTACCATGGCGTGAGTCCTTTTGAACCAGAAACAGGCAACTTTGTCAAAAAATCCAGCAGTGGAATCCAACAAACAAGCTACTCCAAGGTATTTGCTGAGAAGTTGGGAGATTTGATGGAAGCCGACCCCAAAGTAGTGGCCTTGAGTGCTGCCATGATGAGTGGAACTGGTATCATTGGCCTTCATGAAAAACACCCTGAGCGAGTACTGGATGTTGGAATTGCGGAAGGCCATGCAGTAACGTGTGCTGCAGGCTTGGCCGCAGAAGGCAGCAAACCTTTTGTGGCTATCTACTCAACGTTCTTGCAAAGAGCCTTGGATCACATAATTCACGACGTAGCGATTCAGAAATTACCAGTTCGCTTTGCCTTGGACCGTGCAGGGCTCGTTGGGGTTGATGGTCCAACTCACCATGGCTGCTTTGACCTCACATACCTCCGAATGATTCCAAACATGGTAGTGATGGTCCCAGCTAATGGCTCTGAGTTGAGACTGATGACTCAGTTTGCTTATGAGCATGATGGGCCAATAGCAATGCGCTACCCAAGAGGCAACACCAGCATCTGGGATGAAAATGCTACAGAGCCGATTCAGTTGGGCAAAGGGAAGGTTCTTCAGGAGGGATCAGACGTGGCACTCTTTGCGGTAGGTATCATGGTCGAGACTGCAATTGCTGTAGCTGAAATCCTCAAGGAACAGGGAATCAACACCGCAGTGATCAACGCTCGCTTCGTCAAACCTCTTGATGAAGAGCTTCTCCAAAAATTTGCCAAACACTGTCAATTAATTGTCACTCTTGAAGAAAATGTAATCGCTGGAGGATTTGGAAGTGCAGCCCTGGAATCTCTACAACAATCTGGAACTGTCACTCCTGTGCAGACAGTGGGCTTACCAGACCGCTATATTTCCCAAGGAAGTCCAGAGCAACAACGAGAAGAGGCAGGACTAAGTGTGACGAAGATTGTTGGGAGCATTACGAGGCGTCTGAGAAAGCTACAAGTAAAAACTAATAAATTCGAAAGCTTAAAAGCCTCATAAAAAAACTTTAACTTTTACTAACGTCAACTCGATTAGAAAATATATTAGGGATACCAAATTGCACCAGGTGAAGCAACCTCCTCTCACTCAGATGCTTTAATAGTCAGAAAAAAACGTCTCTGAATCTTCTCACCCTCATTCAAACGATTAATGAATCTGTATCAAACAGTTCAAAGATCGCAAACCCTACCTAGTGGCATCCCCTGGCCTCATTCCAACGACCAATGAATCTGCTAAAATTTATTCCTGAATCTCTGCTGGGGTATATTGCTCAACATCCTCAGTTTTCCAAAATTCTTGAAAATATTGGATGGCTTTTTTTTGACAAGATTTTGCGAATGGGTCTAGGCCTACTCATTGGTGTTTGGATCGCTCGCTATCTGGGGCCTGAACAGTTTGGGTTACTAAGTTTTTCTATAGCATTCACCTGGCTGTTTGGTGCAGTATCCACATTAGGTCTACCTGAAATTGTTGTCCGAGACCTTGTTCGCAAACCAGATACAAAGTTTGAGACTTTAGGAACAACCGCAGCGTTGCTCCTCCTCGGAGGAGTCCTGACTTATTGTCTCATTCTAATCACTATTTTTTGGGTTAGACCAGATGATCTGTTAGCCAAAATTCTAGTCGCTATTCTCGGTTCAACAATGCTATTCAAAGCTAGTGAGATTGCCGTCTATTGGTTTGAATCACAGGTCATCTCAAAGTATACTGTTTGGGTGCAAAACGGCAGCTTCCTTATTTTTGCAGGAATCAAGGTACTACTTATTCTCAACGGTACACCATTGATTGCCTTCGCTTGGGCAACGCTTGCTGAAGCAATTGTAGCTGCAGTAGTACTGAGCATTATGTTCGGACTAAATGGGCCCAGTCCGCAACAATTATGTGTATCGTTAAGACATGCGCAAATTCTTCTGAAAGACAGTTGGCCGCTGCTGCTGTCCAGTATAGCTGTAGTGGTCTACATGAAGGTTGACCAGATCATGCTCGGGCAGATGGTGGGAGACGAAGCCGTAGGCATTTATAGCGCTGCAGTACGAATTAGTGAAGTATGGTACTTTATTCCAACAACGATAGTTGCTTCAGTTTTCCCTGCAATCCTCAAAGCAAGAAATAGTAGTGAAGAGCAATACTATAAAAAATTGCAGCATCTCTTCGATCTAATGCTATGGCTCTCGATAGGTATTGCTTTGCCTGTGACATTTCTATCTGAATCAGTCATAAAAATTCTGTTTGGTGAAACATACCTTGATGCCAGCCCCATACTTTCTATCCACATTTGGGCATCAGTTTTTGTATTTTTAGGGGTTGCCAGTAGTAAGTGGTTTATAGCAGAAAACAAACAGATCTTAAGTTTTCAGCGAACAATAATTGGAGCA
>JACLAC010000715.1_pt1 | contig 19522 bp, 9 predicted proteins | sample 8027881 | NCBI WGS metagenome assembly JACLAC01 (sample SAMN15725517, study PRJNA655200) | protist metagenome | isolation source: fluorescence activated cell sorting (FACS) single amplified genomes of... | place: Spain: Blaines Bay Microbial Observatory, Mediterranean Sea | collected 2016-01-19 | reverse complement strand
CTTTCACGCCTCTCTCTGGAACGAAAATGTCTTCCTATACTTGTAATCCTGTTTTCGGAAGCACAGGAGAAAGTTGGGCAGATGAGCTCGGCTCCTTTGGCTTCTATTCCTCTCCGGAAACGGGACATATGATGTGGTACACCTCGTATCCAGAAGACGCTCCCTATGGAATGGGACTTGCGACTTCAGCCAATGGTTCTGACTGGACAGTTTCAGCTGAAAATCCTCTTCTTCAAGAAGAGACAGGTGCTTGGGATCAGGACTCTTTATCTGGACAGACCATCGTGTGGGATGGAGTGGAATCTGAATATTTGATGCTCTATCAAGGTTTTACCCTTGGGACAGGAGAGCTCGATCCAGAGACTTTTGAAACGGATAATGGAATTTGGGGAATGGGAGTGGCTACTTCTCCAGATGGTCTAGTCTGGACAAAAGCAGCAGACAATCCAGTGATTAATTTTACCGATGAGTTTGATATCTTTTCTGGTTTTTCTCCTTGCTGGCCACTCACGCTTACCGTAGATGAGCGAGGGTCTCTTCGTGGATATATTGCTGTTTCTTCTACCTCTCTAGAGGAAGAGCAGGAAACAAAATGTGAAATCTACTCTATGGGTGGTTTGAGCGCCACAGACTGGATCATTGATACCTCGGCTCCCGTATTCAGTGCAGGCTCATCCTATGATTCCAAAGGATTCTCTGGTGCATCTATCGTTGAATTTGAAGGAATTCTCTATATGTTTTACATTGGCTTTTCTGAATGGGTTCAGTATAATGGATATCAATCGGCATCCAATACCAGTCTAAATCTAGCCACCTCAACTGACGGCGGAGAAAGCTGGACCCGCGACCCCAACAATCCTCTCCCTATCAGCTCTCCTCAAGCATTGGGAGCACAGCTTGTCAACGAGCGAATCCATATTTGGGTCAAAAATGAGGACAATATGATTGATTATTATTTCTTTAATCCTAATATTGAGAATCACGAGTAACCCTTAGGGTACATCATACTGAAGCTGATAGATAAATCTTCCAGCTAGCTCATTTGCCATCGGAGCATGCCAATATCGTCCCTCAAAAATAATCGGCTGAGAGACGGGAGAGAGATAAGTATGTCCAGATTGGAGATGTCCATTTCCGGTACTCGGAAGCTCCAAATAGACCTGATAGGTACAGTCATCTGATACCTGCCCTGAGTTCAAAGACCACAGCGTTCCCCAGCCCAAATCACAAGTTTTTTTCCAAGAATTCAGGTTCAATATCTCCGTTTCACCAGTCGACTGATCGATCACAGGAATTGTCAAAGGCGTTGGATCAGAAGAGCCCCACCAAATACGAGAAGTAGGACCAATAGAGGACTCTGTAAGAATAAAATACAATGAAGAACCAGTGATAGAGAGAGCATCGGATTCAAATGGTGTTGCAATACTAACTAGCTCAGGTGACAGAATCTCCGTATCAATTTCTAGCTGGATTTCAGAAGTTTCTGTCCCCGTCCACATCGTAATTGTTGCTTCTCCAGACCAAATTCCTTCCATCAAATGCTGATTCTGCTCATAAGGAAGCCAAATCCTGATCCCCTGCTCACGATTGGCTTGCGAGCTCCAAGGGGTTTGATCGTTAATGCTTGTTTCCCAAGAATTATTCTGAGTTTGCACAATTCTTTGAGCCTGTACAGTTGCGATATCTGTATTTCCTGATTCATCTTGGATCGTCACTGTAAAAGAAGAACTCGATCCATTTTCAGCACAAAGGGTTGCTTCCTCTCCTACAGTTGTAAAATAGATCTCTTCGGATCCATTTCGCCAAAGACTTTGAACCATCCTCTGCTCACAATTTACTCCAGATTCGCAGCGATCTGTTAATCTCAGTTTTCCGTTTGCCAAAGCACCCTTGCCTGAAAGAACCACCTCTTCTAGCTCTATCGGTAGATTCAAGTTTCTAGAATATAACTCCGATGCTGTAGAATAATCGATATCAGGATAACCGGTTGCTGAGTGATATAATTTGATAGATTGTGGCTCTCGACGAAGATCAATATTGAGGGAAAACAAAGAGCTATCAGTACCGGTGACTGTCTGTTGATTAATTAAAGCATAATCTTCTGCACCATCTTGATAGATGATCTTAAGATAATAATTCGCCCCAGCAAAATCTGTAGATAAGGTGGGATCCTGAGGATCAGGTAAAGCAAACTGATTTGCAGATGCCCAATACATCGGAGGATAAATAATATTTGTTTCGGCTTCTACGCCCAGCGCACCAATAATCGTTGCAGTCGGCTGATCTAATCCTGTTAGTTCCTGCTGGAATGCTGTCGGTTGATAAGCATCATAAGCTTGGCTCGCAGAATTCCAGACAAAAAGACCGAGATTGCCGTTTACCTCTCGGAAGGTTGGCGTCACATCTGCCCAATTCTGAATTTTCCAAGCATGATAAGAAGTATATTGTGGGAAACAGGAAATCGCATTTGAAGCCTCTCCACCGTTCATACAATCTCGTTTTCCCTGTATAGAGCCATCATCCTTGAGAACGACTCCAGAAGAATCAACGCGATACCAAGACAGAAACATGTTTCGGGTCGTATCAAAACCCCAAGGATGTGTTCCGAGATTCTCTCCATTCAGAGGATACTCTCCTTGAATACCCCAAGAGGCAGAAGAGCCTTCTGTAAAATGTTCTAGCGTAAAAGAATGTCCGACCTCATGATTAAAGACATTACCACATTCTCCATGCCAAATCGAAGACCAACCAGTCCAGCCAGCAGAATAAGGTGCATCATTAATATCAGAATAAGATCCATCGTCATTGCGTACCCAGCCGAGTCCCAGAGAGGTACCAAAAGAATAGGGTGAATTTCCACCGCCAAAATTGGTGTTGTAGAGTCCCTTACCAATATTAGCGAGACTCATTCGATGAGTGAAAATCAGCTTCAGAATATTCCAACGGTCTGGATCCGTAGTCAAAGATGTTCGCTCTCCTTCTGAGGATACCAAAACAGGTCCATTTGCCCCATTCACAACAATTTCATCAACAACCCAAGGTGTAGAATCAACCCATCGAAGCTCAGCGAATGGCAACGTAGCGAAGAAATCTTGACTCAGTTGAGTAGAAGCAATCGTCGTTGTATCAAAAGAATCTTCTCCGAACAGTAGAATCTTAGAACGAGAAAGCGTAAATACTTGCGGTGCGGACAGATTCTCTAGAGCGACATCTTTTTGATGTAGTCCTCCTTGATCTTCATAGGCAATTTGGTAGGAAATTCCAGACTCAACCCACTGATATGGAATAAAGACAGACCAGACCACCTCAGACCAAGGCTCTAACGGCTCTGTCGTAAGATTTTGCTCTAAGATCTCTGGCTGATTATCTGGCGAGCTCATCGGAAGTACACCCAGTAATTCTCCATCCCTCCAAGCGGATATCCTCATTTCCTGTTCTACATCTACAGCAGTCTCTGGCTCAAAAAGAAGAGTCATTGCTCGATGGGTCGTCAAAGAAGGTGCCCAGCGATCGTCCATCTGGCGAACTACATGTGTCTGTGCGAAGGAAATCTCCCCGTTCATCTCGACGATCTCGCTTTGGGAGTACCACTCTAATTCTGACTCAATTTGCTCTGCACATTCTAACTCTTCCTCGCCTGAATCTTCAGGTTCCGTTGTGTCTGCAGTTTCTGTTGTATCCTCAGAGTCTGTTTCTCCAGACTCATCTGTTTCGATACTCGGTTCTATGGCTGGTTCAACTTGTGCTTTTCCAGTATCAATGATCGTTGTTTTACTTTCTGGATTACAAGCAATAAAAAGCAACGGTAACACATGCATGATTTTTCCTAAAATTGTTTTTCCCAATACAATAACCACTTAAATCAATAATGATTTTGAATATTTACAAACGACGGATTCTATCTAGCTTCTAGGTTATCACACTCATTGGTAGGTTATGGTAAATATATTCACAGGAGAGGTAATGTATAAAACAATGATCGTCGCTTTCATTTTGGGATGGATGAGTACTCCCGTTTTTGCCAACGAGACTGTCGCTCTAGATTCTTTAGTAGAAAAAAATGGTATTTTTTATCAAGGAGACGTCCCGTTTTCTGGCACAGCCTTTCTAGAAAATGAAGAAGCAAAAAAAGAACTCAATTACAAAGATGGTATTCTTCATGGACAATACATCGAAAGACATAACAATGGGAAAAAATCATTCGAAGCTAGTTTCAAGGAAGGACAACGAGATGGAACGATTACAACTTGGTATGAGAATGGAAAAAAATCATCCGAAATGTTCTATGAAAACGGTCTTCCAAAAGGAACAATGTCTGCTTGGTATGAAAATGGGCAAATTCAACTCCAAGGATCTTTAAATAAGAATGAAATTCAAACTGGAGAGTGGACTTTTTGGTATGAGAATGGACAAAAATACAAAGAAGGACGCTATGATTCTGGAAAAGAAACAGAACTCTGGACCTTTTGGTACGAAAATGGTGAATTGCAGCAAAAATCTTCTTATAAAGACGGCGTTCTAAATGGAAAAACTGAAACTTTCCTCGAAAATGGAGCAAAATATCAAGCAGGAAGCTATGAGCTAGGACTTAAAACGGGAACCTGGACGACTTTTTATAAAAATGGAAAGAAGAAACAAGAACAGACCTATGAGGTTGGAATGCTCAACGGAAGCTGGAAAACCTGGGATGAGAAAGGAAGTCAGACCTCTACAATGATGTATAAAGCTGGAAAACCCATCAAAAAATAATCTCAAATATTACAGCTTATCGATGAACACACGTCCATGATCGGAATTAAATCCTTCCACATTGTTCTGACTGGATCCAATATTATAAGAGCCGCCACCGCCGCCGGTCGTCGCTTCAGAGCCAGTCCAGTGACCACCACCACCGCCGGAGTAACCTCCGCCGCCTCCGCCACCATCGTTAGTACCACCGCCGCCACCAAAGCCACCATCAGCTGAGTGGCTTATGCGACCACGAACTCCACCTTCAGCACCATTTGCAGGAGAGGCTCCTCCCCCACAAAATTCTGGGTTTGCACCATCAGCGCCATTGGAGAACCAACCGCCGCCACCACCAGAATTATAATTGACATAAGAGGAGGTTCCACCACCAGAACCGCCAGTTCCACCTGCACCACCACCATTATTAGAATCTCCACCCGAGGTTCCAATTAATCCCGGGAGTCCATTGATCCGCGCTGAATTTCCGGCACCCAGACCTCCGCCGCCTCCAGCAATGATCAAAGGATTACCAAAATCATAATAAACAAAGGAACCACCTCCACCACCGGAGCCACCGGAAGATCCAGATCCGGATGGATCTGACCCCATTTGACCAACGATGATGTAAATGACCTCACCTTGCACAAGTGTAAATTCACCGGACATCATTGCGCCATCACCACCAATGGCATTAAAGTTATCAGGCTTATGTCCGCCTCTCGCTCCCCAAGCCTCTATTAAATATGTTCCCGTTGCTGGAACTATCCAGGATTGAATTCCTCCATTAACGATGACCTCTCCATCCAAAAATGTGCCTGCGTAGGACGAGTCACACTGAGATTGATCCGGTCCAGTTCGTCCAATATGACCACAGCTTGTAAATTCGCGCTCTCCTGTCCATCCAGAATCAATCGTTACGGAGCCAGTCCCAATGGTACTCAAAGCACCGGCAGTTGATTCAACCTCACAGGTCCAGGTTTCTGCTAATTGTGTCTGAGAAGAAGGAACTGTATCACCTGATACCGAGGTTCCAAGATCAGATGTCCAAGAATATGCAAGGCTATTCGCTTCACCATCAGGATCTGTTCCTCCGGAAGCAGAACAAATCAAATCATCAGTTTCTTCTGGTACCACAGACCCAGATGGCCAAGTAATAGTGACCGTTGGAGTATCTGGAGCGCGATCTCCGATTACTACTGTCAATGCATCATTTGCCGTTCCACCATGCGAATCATTCGCGTTAACCGTACAAGTCAGTGGGTCGGTTGGTAAAAGAGCTGTCGTTGCCAAATCTAAGATGTCAGATGTTCCCAAAACAGTCGCGCCAGCGGTCCAAATATAGCTCGGGCTTAAAACTTCGTTGGGATCAGACACTGTAACAGAGCAGGTTAATACCTCATCATTATAATAGGAACCGAGACCACCTGTAATTTGTAGATTAGCAAAGACTGGAGTCGTATTATCCATCTGAACTGAGATGGATGAGTTAGCGGTTTCCAAATCTGAATCCATAACATAGGCAGTACAAACAATAGAATCCCAAACATTCGCCTCTGTGGCATTCGCTGTATAAGTCGATCCGTTTGCTACAGGAAGTCCATTCACTGTCCACTGATACGTAATCTGAGATGTAAGATCACCATCATTATAATCAATCGCTGTTGCTGAACAGGTTAATGCAGTTCCATCAACTACCCCCGTATTTGGCGTGATTTGAAGATTATTGATTTCAGGTCCCGAATTAATGACTGTCAGAAGTGCTGATTCTGTTGCCAGACCACTATCAGAATCAGTAGCTGTAACGAGACACTCCACCTCGTCACCAGCAGTGATACTCACAGTGCTTAAATCAAGAGAAGCGGAATCTATCGTTGTGCTGGTCGCTGAATAGCTAGAACCTGTTGTAAGATTAGCAAAAGAGAAGCTGAGAGAGGGGGTCAGTACATCATCAACATCCGATGCCGATGCCTCACATAACAAAATATCCGAAACACTTGGCTCTGTAGGTGTGAAATCGACGAAATCAATTACGGGTGTGGTATTTTGGATCGTGATTGAAGAGGTATCATTCACAGCTCCTCCAAATCCATCTACCACGGTCACAACACAATTTACCACATCATTTGGAGAAGCAAAACTTGAATCAAGGGAGAGAGAATCCCCAGTTCCTACCTGCGTACCTCCGATTTCCCAAGAGAAAGCCTCTACGAGAGTCGATGTTTCACCATCTGCATCGGAAGAAGCAGCGGTACAAGTTAATGTTGAATCTGTATATGCCTGTCCACCAAGACCAGAAGTAGCAATCGAAATCGAATTGAGAACCGGTGCTCGATTGTCTAACACAACGGAGGCTGTTCCCGAAGCGGTTTCTCCTAAGGAATCAATCACAGAAGCAGTACAGCTAACCTGTTCATTTGGTAAAACCGAAACATTGGATAGATCTAAATTCGCTCCGGTATAAGAACTCCCATTAACACTCCAAGTATAAGAAGCTGTCAAAATCTCATCCGCATCAAAAACATTCGATGTACAGCTCAGAAAATCATCATTATAGACAACACCACTCGGAGAAATAGTCACAGATGAAACCTGTGGCGCGGAATTTTCAATCGTGATTGAGAGCTCTGCATATGCACCAATAATATATGGATCATCCGGTGTCACACGCACAGTCCAAAGCTCTCCCGCATCTAATTCAGAGGCGGAAATTGTTGAGCCGACAAAGCTGGTTAATACTCCATTTTCATACCATTCATAAGATAAATTTACCGAATCACCATCAGCATCTGCGCTCAACGCAACAGCAGAAAGGGAATCATCTCCGTACACTGGATCAGGCGAAAAACTTAGTGCTGTAATTTCTGGAGGTGTATTCACTCGGAAGGTAATCAAATCGTCCGCCGAAAGCCCCACTGTATCTACTGCCGAAAAATTGATTGAATGGACTCCTGCACTTAACGACGCGGAAGAAAACTGAGATATTCCTTGTGAGTTAGATGTTCCGGAGGAAATCTCACCATCCAAAGAAGAAGTCCAGACCACTGAAATTTGATTCGAAAGATCTTCCTGATCTGAAACAAGCCCTCGAAACACCACTGCATCTCCAACCGAGAATACATCTCCATCTAAAGGATTCTCTATCGTTGCCGTCGGAGGATTACCAACCGAAACAACTATTTGTTCCGCACAGGTTGCACCAACTTCATCGATTACACGCATGGTAATCGTATGAATATCTGAAGTTAAAGAAGAGGTTGCAAAGGAAACATTTCCGGAGGTGCTTGGCGTCGAACCACCAAAGATTCCATCCTTATCGGATTCCCACTCCACAATCAGCTCATTGGCTGGAATATCATCATCAGAAGCGGCGCCTCGAAATTGAATCGCTTCTCCAATCACAAAAGAAGCATTATCGAGAGGTTCCGAGATAGAACAAGCTGGATGGGTATTCTCTGCACCAACGCGCACCACTACCTCTTCTGTAGAGGTTTTTCCGGAAGAATCCTCAACACGAACCTCAATTGCATGTTGTCCTTCCGACAAATAAGTATAATCTGACATCTCTCCAGAAGAGTCAACCGAAGTATCTAAGACCAATTCCCCGTCAATATTCGAGCTCCAAGTCACGATTAAATCCTCTGCAGCATCCTCTCCATCAGAAACCAGCGCCCAGAAATGAATCAGCTGATCAGAATAATAGTTCATTTCCGAAACTGGACTATACAAGGAAACAATTGGCGCTTCGGTGGGAAGTACAGAAACCGAAACTTCGCCTCTTCCCCCCGTTCCTTGTGGATCTCGAACCTCAACGATAACATTTTCGTCTCCCTCAGAGAATACAATATCACAGTTTGTATCTCCCGCGGGTGAAGCTGCAGACCAATCACAGACAATCTCCTCTCCAACATACCAGGCAATTTGTAGCTCGGTAAAATCATTATCGTCATCCGAAACTGTGGCGCGAAAATACTCAATATAACCATCTTGAACCTCTACTCCATCAGAGTGAGAAACGATTAGGATTGTTGGTGCCACATTTTCCTGCTTATCTATGACCGATTCGCCGACGCATGCGAAGAGTGGAACTGTAATGAGAATGGAAGAAGGGAGGAGTTTCATAATTACCTCACAGAGGTTAGAATTGTTTGAAGGTTATTGTAATAAATTTTAGGTAAATTCAAAATTATTTTTGTAAACAAGGCCGATTCTGATCAATGTTACTGTTTCGTTACCCTCTCTATAGAACCTCCAAGGATAGCGTCCCTTGTAATCTTTATTCATAATACGCTATACTTTGAAGATGTTACTATTATCATTTCTGTCCTGTCACACAGGCAAAGCAATTATTGATGTTTCTGAAACCACCGTGGAGTGTCTCTCTGAAGGTAACCTCTCTCTAGAAGGGGAAATTTCCTGGTTCTATTGGGGAGGCTCGGAAGCACCTGAACAATTATTTTCTCCTGAAGTTATCAGCTCTCCCTGTGAAGAATTTGTCGCGGACTCTTCTGTTGATTGGCTGATCATCGAAATGGAAGAAGATGGTGCCTCACTAAAAATATCTCTTGATCCAACACAGGTCGTTAGTGGCAAGCATCAGGCGAATATTTCTATTTGGGATTCTCAATATCAGAATATTCTGGCGGATATTCCAATATCTCTTGCGGCTCTGGTCTCTCCTTCTGACGGAGATATTCAAAAACGCGCATTGGTCATTGGAGTAGATGGTGCTGATGGAGATGAAATGCATACAGCAACCCTCCCCAATTTAGAGCTTCTTCAAGAGGGAGGCGTATGGACAAGAAATGCGCGTACGCAGATAACGGGTGCAACGTATTCAGGACCTGGATGGACCTCTATTCTAACCGGAGTAGAAGTAGAAGATCACCAAGTGACATCCAATGGCAATTATGATTCTCGAAATACCAATTATCCTTCATTTCTCTATAAGCTTCGCCAAGAGGGTATGCAGAGCTCTGCCTCTATCCAATGGCCTGATATTTCACTCATACTGGAAGATGATGCTGTAGAAGAAGATGGCTTATATATCTCAGATCAGCAGGGTGTTACTGATTGGATGGTTGCTCGAATTCAAGAAGCGAATGATCAGGTGATGTTTGTCCATCTAGATGATGTAGATCATGCTGGCCATGCGACTAGCTTTACAATTGATTCAAATGAATATATCGAGGCATTAGAAAAATCAGACCGAAATATTGGTGAATTACTGGAAGCAATCCTTTCTGGGCCAAATATTGCACAAGAGGAGTGGCTGATTATCCTGACCTCTGATCATGGTGGTGATACGGAAGGAACACACGGTACAATGTCAGAAGATTATCGACAAATTCCTCTGATTGTTGCTGGTCCTTCTGTTGTAAAATCACAAATACCAGATGGATTTGGTAATCATATGGACCCACATCCAACCGTTCTCGATTTCTTTGGCTATAATCCAGAATTTGAAGGAGTCGACGGAATCTCCTGGCTTCAAGAACACGAGCTTGATTGCTCTGATGGACTGGATAATGATCAAGACGGTATGATTGATTGTGAGGATCCAACCTGTCAATCTTCTCTGGAATGTATCGAGTGTGATCCAGTTGATCTTGGTTCGGAGATGGGAAGATCTGTCGCCGAGAATCTGAATCCTTCTGTTAATTTAATAACTGGTTCATGCGGTGGAGAGAGTGGCTTTGAAGAAATCTTTACTTGGATAGCTCCCGCCGACGGAACGTATGTGATGGATACGATGGATTGGTATCGTGATACTGTTCTCTATGTTTTAGATGGCGATTGCTCTGGATCTGAGCTTGCCTGTAACGAATCTCCTTCAACTTCTCAGCGTTCTGTTTTATCGGTAACAGCCCAAGAGGGCGACGAATTGCTCATCGTTATCGATACCGACGGTTCTGACACTACCACTACTGGATTATCGATTTATCCTGAGAGCGATTCTTGTACTGCAGCTCTTCAAGCTACTGATAGCTGGACAGAAGAATTTACTCATATTGATAGCTCTTATGCAGGATCCTGTGTTCCTATGATTTCGCCAATTTGGTGGGAGTGGTCTGCTCCTTCAGATGGTTTATACACCATTAACACCTACGATTCTAATTTTGACACGGTTCTCTATGTTCTAGATTCGTGCAATGGCGCTGAGCTCAGTTGTAATGATGATTATACGGATCTACATGCTGGGACTCAGGTTTCTTTATTAGAAGGTGATATGATTATTATTGGAGTCGGTTCTTTTGCGGGACGCGCAACAAACGAAACAATACATGTTTCGATTACAAACTAAAGATCATACTATATGAACGCATTAATTTTACTTCTCGCTTGTCAATCAAAAGCTGTAGAGCAGCTCGTCGAGGATCAAAGCTGTAATGGCTTAGATATTCTCTGTTCGAAATCCGTAGATCAGGTTCTATTTCCTGCCACCCATAATTCAATGTCTTCCGCGGAAGATGAATGGCTTGCTCCCAACCAAAATTTCAATATAAAAACCCAATTAGAAGATGGGATCCGCGGCTTAAATCTCGACGCCTATCTCTGGGAAGAAGAAGCGTACCTTTGCCATTCCTATTGTGATTTGGGTAATATGACGCTGGTAGATGGCTTTTCAATAATTGAAAATTTTTTAATCGAAAATCCAAGAAATGTCATCGTTATCACTTTTCAATCCGCACTATCAGCAGAAAAGACGATGGACGCTTTTGAACAGGCCGATCTCGCCAAAAGACTATATCACCACGAGGTACAAGCAGAGTGGCCGACTCTCGAAGAACTAATTGAACAGGATAAACAGATCATAAGCTTCAGCTCTGGAGGTGGTGGGACAATTGATGGGTATTTAGAACAGTGGGTTCATTGGGTAGACAATCCATACTCTGCCCAATCAATAGAAGATTTTTCCTGTGAAATTGACCGTGGAGATCCGGAAACGGCAACGCTATTTAATGTCAATCATTTTATAACAGCACCGCTTGCATCGGAAGAAAATTCTCAAATTGCCAATCAGTATGATATTCTGAGAGAACATCTTTATGAATGCTGGGAACAAACAGGGAGATTTCCCAATCAGTTGCTGGTAGACTTCTATGATCAAGGATCGGTTTTAGAAATTGTAGAAGAGATCAATCTTGAACCGTAAGATACTAGCTTTATAAATTAATTTATCAATCTTAACAGGATATGGACCCCCTATGATTCATCAGCTTCTTCTCAACACCTTATTCGCCTGCCAACCCAAAACAGAAACGGAAATACCGACTTCAATGATAAAACCTGAAGAAGCTACGGTAGAATCAGAACCAAAGATTCCATTAGAAAATTCTTCAACCATAGAGAATCAGGAAGAAGCGACATCGAGAAAGAATATAGTCTTCATCGTCAAAGAGCTCTCAGAACCAAAAATTAACGAGGAGAACACTCGCTTCTATAGCGGCTCAGTAAAAGTAGGAAGCATAACATACCCTCGCACCTCACTTACAGACGAGCAGTTTTGCAACAAGATTTGCTCTAGCTCATATAATAGTGGCTATAAACGTTTGATCAATGTTGAAAACTGTCAGGTTGAATTGCTTGAAAATTGGGAAGAACTTCGTAAAGATTTCTCCTGGGAGAAAGCCAGAGAGCAGGGAAATCCTGTCGTAGGTACTGTCGAATGCAATGCCGATATTGCTCACATAAAAAAAGGACGTGCCGGTCTCTCCGTTTCTCAAGGCTCAAAAGTTGCCGATGATATCGGTGGTTATTTTGCTCGAGCAGCGCAAGAAGAGATGACAGCAGTCTTTGCCTTTCAGGAAATGCTTGAAAATCTAAAATCTTTTGATGCTCCTCAGCAGTTATTGGATGATTGTGAAAGAGCGATTTGTGATGAAAGAAGACATATGATTATGATGAGTAATATGGCAAAAAGACATGGATGTTCATCCGCTATCATTACACTTCCAAAACAAAAATCCGTCTCTTTATTTGAATTAGCCAAACACAATGCTATCGCTGGATGTATCGAGGAAACTTGGGCTGCATTGATTGCAATCCACCAATCAAAACATACAAAACATTATTCAAAACTTTTTGATATCATCGCTAAAGATGAGGTTTTCCATGCACAACTAAGCTGGGATATCCACGAATGGTTAATGACAAGATTATCAAAAAAGGAACAACAGAAAATCACTGAGATTATGAAACAGCACATCGAGAAATTTTCTCCGACCACATCAACATTTGTAGATCTTGGGGCGATTCCTCCTCGTTTGGAGAAACAAATTTGGACTGAATTTTCTACCCAGCTTCGCCTAAAGCATATTGCCTAAGAGAGGACCTTATGATTCAACAACTCATCTTAGGCGTTCTTCTTGCCTGTGATCAAAAAAAAGAAGACATTGTTACAGGGACAAACACTCCCATCCAAAAAAAAGCTCCACCGAAAATTCCTGGTCAGGTAATTATTGTTGAGAAACTTTCAACGCCAAAACCATCCAACAGCTCTAAACACTTTCATTCTAGCTCTGTTTCTCTCAGCCATATCCCTTATCCAAGAGCCTCCTTCAATGATGATCTGTTTTGTACGTATGTTTGTAATTATGCCAATAATGATCGAGGTTCTGACATCGCGAAGGTGGAAAACTGTCGTCTAGAGCTAATTTCAAACTGGGAAGAAATGAGAAAAGACCTCACCTGGGAAGAATTGAACAACAAAGGTGACTCAGTTGTTGGTAATGTAGAATGTAACGCCGATTTTATAGAACATAACATCGGTGACTATATCGAAGGTCGAACCGGTATTTCATCTACGAAAGGAACAATTTCTACGAATGACTTAGGTGGTTATTTTGCCAGAGCAGCGCAAGAAGAGATGACAGCAGTCTTTGCCTTTCAGGAAATGCTTGAAAATCTAAAATCTTTTGATGCTCCTCAGCAGTTATTGGATGATTGTGAAAGAGCGATTTGTGATGAAAGAAGACATATGATTATGATGAGTAATATGGCAAAAAGACATGGATGTTCATCCGCTATCATTACACTTCCAAAACAAAAATCCGTCTCTTTATTTGAATTAACCAAACACAATGCCATCGCTGGATGTATCGAGGAAACTTGGGCTGCATTGATTGCAGCATATCGATCAAAACATTCGAAACATTATTCAAAACTTTTTAACATAATCGCAAAAGATGAGATTTTCCATGCACAATTAAGCTGGGACATCCACAAATGGTTGATGACACAACTCTCAGAAGAAGAACAAAGAGAGATCCAACACCTCATGCTTCAAAAGCTTAAAACATCTCCTACCTACGCCCATATTAATATTAATCTTGGAGAGATGACTCAAACGATACAATCCAAATTTTGGCATTCGTTTGCGGTTGATATTCAAAAAAAAATTACTTCTTTTGTGGCGTAATTCTCTTACGATCAATCTAAAAAAGGTTAAAATCGCCTAGATTCACAAATTACATTTGGGAGAAAAACATGCGTTTCACACTTGTCTCGCTCTTCTTGTTGGCCTGTAGCGGCGATCATATCATCGAAAAGCAAATCAATGTTGAGCCGAGCATTATGATTGCCTCTCATTCTGATGGAGCGAATGTTCCATATGATATACCGGTTGAATTCTGGGCAACGGTCTCCGATGATGATCATGATTTTGACGAGCTTATGATAACCTGGTACGTCGGATCTAGAGAAGTATGCCCATCTACCGTTGCCGATCTAGCTGGAGAATCGATCTGTAATATTACCTTCCAGTCTGGTGATACAAATGTCATTGCAGAGGTACGTGATCCATATAATGCTGCAGGCCGGGACGAAATTTCAATTCTAATTCTCGAAAATGAACCGCCAGAGGTTGAAATTACAGCGCCAGCAACCAATTCTAGCTTTTCACTTGGACAGACAATCCAATTCGTAGCCAATATCTCTGATGCAGAGGATCCAATATCTGCACTTTCTATCTCTTGGTCTTCTAGCCTCGAGGGTCCTCTATCTCTATCTACAGCGCCTGATTCTACTGGGGAGATCTCTGATTATATCTCGCTTATTGCTGGCGAACATATCGTTGAAATTCAGGTTGAAGATTCAATGGGGGCAATCACGACTGACGATGTTCTCATCACGATTGAAGAAGCCAATACACCTCCGTCTTGTAGTATTACCTCTCCTGCCGATGGGTCTTCTTACTCTCTCGGATCTGCCATTACACTTCAAGGCTATATCATAGATGCAGAAACCGCGACAAATGACCTCACTTATTCTTGGACGTCTTCTTGGGACGGAGATTTGGGACAGGGAACAATCGATGCGAGTGGAAATATCACCGTAAATACGACTACTCTTACCGCCAATACGCACAATATTATTCTTCACGTGGAAGACGAACAGGGTGATATCTGTCAAGATAGCATCAATCTTATCATTGGAAATCCACCAAGCGTAACCGATGTTCAAATTCAAGGAACGCCCTATAATGATCAAACGCTTACCTGTGTCGCAACGATTGTTGATCCAGACGATAGCCCAACCGTTACCTATTCTTGGTCCTCGGGCGGAGTAAATCTAGGAACTAGTGATACCATCGATCTTTCAGCGACAGCTCTATTACCCGGTGACCTTCTGACTTGCTCGGTGGAAGCTGTAGACGGCACGGGTGCTTCTGCTCAAGGTTCTGACACTATTACAATTGATAATCGTTCTCCTTTGGTCTCTGGTGTTCAAATTCAAGGAACACCCTACAATGACCAGACACTCACCTGCGTTGGAACGATCTCTGATGCTGACAGCACACCAACTGTTACTTATTCGTGGTCTTCAGGAGGAAGCTCGCTTGGCTCCTCATCTACCCTCGATCTTTCAACGACAGCTCTGTTACCCGGTAATCTGCTGACTTGCACAATCATAGCAACAGATAATGTCGGGGATACTGCTCAAGATTCTGCTTCAACAACGATTGATAACCGTGCGCCAATCGCTCCCAATATTGCGATTAGCTGGTCTGGCTCCAATGCTTCAAGTCCAGAAGAAGGTGATTCATTAACCTGCACTGGCTCTGGTTCTTCTGATATCGACGGGCAAAACGTATTCTATTCTTATACCTGGTCTGCTTCCAATGGTGCAACATCAAGCGCTCAGACGATCTCTGGTTCTCAAACATTTTCCGGAGATACCTGGACCTGCACCGCAACAGCGTCTGATGGTTCCTTATCCTCCTCGGCTTCTGATTCTGTTTTGATTACCGGGTGCGCATTTTTAACAAGCTTCGAAACGCTATCTTTAGGAGGCTCAGAGTCTCTGGAGGTCGTTAAGCTTTGTGCCGGCTCATTCACAATGGGATCACCGAGCTCCGAAGAGGGACGAGACTCAGATGAAACGCAACATACCGTCACATTAACGAATGATTTTTATGCGATGACCACCGAGGTTACTCAGGGCATGTTTTCACAGCTTATGGGCTATGATTCTCATACAGGTCTTAGCACAACAGGTACAAGTGGCTCTTATGGTCTCGGTTCAGATTATCCCGCCTATTATGTGGATTGGCATATGGCAGCTGATTTTGCCAATGCGGTAACAGAGCGACACAACATCGTACATGGTACCAATCTTCAAGCGTGCTACTCTTGTTCGGGTGTAGAAACGGCTGTGACCTGCTCTCAAGCTGTTGATCCGTATTCTTGTGATGGCTATCGTTTGCTTACCGAAGCAGAGTGGGAGTATGCCGCTCGAGCGGGTACCAATACAGCGTTCTGGACCCCATCTGGTGGCGGGAACATACCTGTCGGCTCTTCGAGTACGGCTGGCTGTTCTGATACCTTAGCTTTATCAGACGGTACAATTTTGGATACAATTTCTTGGTTCTGTGGAAATAATCTCAACTGGAACTCCTCCGCAGATTACGGCGCTAAAGAAGTAGGCACAAAACAGGACAATGACTACGGGCTATGGGATATGCATGGCAATGTAGATGAATGGGTTCATGACAAATATGGCTCGTACTCCTCTTCTTCTGTAGTCGATCCTGTCAATGCCTCTGGTTCTAATGGGATCCTTCGTTCTGGTGCCTGGGGTGGTCCGCCTTATAGTATTCGATCTGCCGATCGTTTCTCTTATGGTCAAGGAACGAGAGATCAGTGGAGCTATGGTATTGGATTTCGTATCGGAAGGAGTAATTTTTAAAGCCAGCTATTCTGTTCAGCGTTATCTTATTTTTAAATCATTTTCTTTGAGCGTCCATGAACGAAGAACATCCAAATATCTCAAGTGGTCGCTATACCATCGAACGATGTATCGGCAAGGGAGGTATGGCGGCGGTATTCTTGGCTCGAGATAATAATCTTAAGCTACAGCGAGCCATTAAATTACTTCATCCATCTCTTTTGATGAACAGCTCTGTTCGATCTCGATTTACAAAAGAAGCTCTTGCCATGGCGCAGCTCGATCATCCTAATATTATTCATGTCTATGATCATGGACTTGAGGGAATGACACTATATATCGTCATGGAATATGCCAAAGGTTCCTCTCTACAAAATTATCTCAATACGTATGGCGCACTTAATCTTAAAGAAGCCGCACAAGCAGCTCTAGAAATTGCGTATGCTCTCGAATATTCTCATCAAAAAGGCTACCTCCATCGCGATATTAAACCGGACAACATGCTGATCTCAGAACAGGGAGTAAAGCTAACTGATTTTGGGCTGGTACAGGTTCCTGATACACAGCAAACACAAACGAAAGCGATCATGGGTACCCCTGCTTACATGCCTCCAGAGCAGAGAATCTCAGCCAAAAAAGTCTCTTCTCAATCTGATATTTATTCTCTCGTAGCATCCTTTTACGTCATGCTAACCAACAAAGATCCACAGGAACTCTTTGAAGAAGAAGAGAGAATTGGTGCCGTCGCCCTTTTACCCGAAGAAGCACAGCATATCATCCATAGAGGATGCCAAGCTGAGCCAAAAAATCGCTATATTGATGTAAAAGAGTTGATCATAGATCTCGAAAAAATCTTGAAAGGAGTAAAACCAAAACCTCTTCCCACCACTGAAATCACACCGATATTTTCCGATGATCTTCAGACAATTTGGTCTCAATATATTACAACGGTATCTTCCGAAGAAAAAGAAGAACAAAATAGCTCAAATGAAACACTCATATTACACAATGAATTCGAAGACAATGTCGTTCCTCTCCTCTTTCCACCAAAAGATGCTTCAACATCAAATACGACCGAAGACGAAGAGCAGAGCGTAGAAGAAGGAGGACTTTCCTCAGATGCTCCAATATTCCAAATCTTTGCAGGAATGCTCTTAATCATCCTTGTGATCTCTTATCTGCTTTTACCCGACGAAGGACAGGTTCTTCCTTCTGCTATTCGAATCGTTACGCAAGAACCGCCCTCCCAAGAATATATATTTTTAACCGACAAATCAGATCTTTTAATCGCCGTCACGCTAGAGAAAACAGACGATAGTAAGGATGAATACGCCATCTTCTCAGGAACAGGAAATCAGCTTTTTGCCATTCCGCACATTTCCTCTTCCAAAACGGGAACTCAGTCCTGGAGCTTTGGTTTTTGGGACTCTCGCTATCAGTCCGGATATCAACGCCAGATTATAATGGAGAAATCTGGAGAGAAATATTGGCTACAATGTGGAGAAAAAGAAGATAGAAAACAATTGTTTCTGGTAGAAAAAGATCAATCTGCCCTCGAATGGTATCTTCCCAAATGGGAGAGAAAGGTTGAGTTTATCGCGCAAGATTCAGAGCTGAACTATTACTACCTTGATTCGTTACGATACAGCGATGATTTCTCAGAGCCTCGTTTTTTTATGGGTACAAAAGGCAAGATGATATATCTTCCGACCGAAGCCATCACACGAGAATTTAAAAAATATTCCATAAAAACAGCCGAAGGTATCTTTCAGCTTGATGGAGAAAAAGGCTCTTGGCAGCGCTTTGGTTCAGAGAGTATTCCAATTGATAGACTCAATACCTTGAACAATGCTCAGCTGATCTATACAGAGCTGGAAGTCTATCCAGAGAAAACATTGGGAACCCCCTGTGACTATGCTTGGATGAGTGAAGAATAGTTTTTTCAGGCTGAGAGCTTGGTATATATGACTCAATCTATCATAAAGTATTGAGCTTATTTCTATAGATCTCTGCCTCAGAATTCCGATTTTCTTGTACCAAAAGAGATATCAACAGCTGATAATTTCGTTTTAAATAATCCTTCTGTCCCGAGGTAAATTGATCTGAATTTTTCAGCACACTAATTGCAAATTGATTGTCTCGATTCATTGTTCCGTGCCAAAGCACTACTAATGCTTTTGTAGAGGAAAATTGCTTTGCATAGTTAGTGATCTCTGCTACGTTTTGAAAATTTTGGATGGTCTGTTTCTCAGCTGCAGAGAGTACATCAATGGTTATCGCCGAACGCTCTGCCTCCATTTCAAGCTCAGTGTATTTTCCTTGAGTCGACTCTTCAGTCATGTCTATTGCTGCGGATGTAGATGCTGCTGATTTCTTCGGTGTCATACTATCAAATAGATCTCTTTCTTTGCGCTTTCGCTCTCTCGTCCGTCTTTGTATCGATCCACGCTCAACCATTTCTTCCTTGCGCTCTTCTTCTGCAGTTGCAACCTCAAGGTCTGCAACAACCACAGCTTCTTCGCTATCTAATTCACTCGATGCTTGCGTTTCTGATTTTTGGTCGGAGGGCTTTTCACTCGTTTGAGCAAAATCATCGATCGATCTAGATCCTTTTTTTGTTGATTCCCTT